>X256_Zander__coassemble_48_pt1 | contig 24582 bp, 19 predicted proteins | sample X256_Zander__metabat2_high_PE_003 | metagenome-assembled genome bin X256_Zander | reverse complement strand
TTCTCCATAAGTTAATCCACTTTTAAACCCAACTTTTTTAATTTCTTCATCTAAACTAGCTTCAGAAAACCCCTTTATTTCTCCAATTCCAAATATATTATTTGAAATTAATGATTCATTTACAATCTTTGCAATTGCACAATCCACATAGTTTTCAGGTTCATCATCTCCATCTATAAATTTATATTGAATAAAAGTTGATAAATGAGCCACTATATCATTTTGTATATCTCCACCACGCCTAAGAATTGGTTGAATTACTGGTGTTCCTATAGGAAGTCTATTTAAATCTGCAAGAATATGATTATTGCTTAAAATATAAAATTCTACCTTGCCATCTATCACTTTAGTTACAATGCACCCTAATGTTCCATTACTATCATTAGTATTATTCACACTTATCCCGCAACCACCCTGCAAAGGCCTAAATTTTTGAGGAATAACTTCTCCAAAATTAAGTTTAAAAACACCAGTCTTAATAACATCCGTCTTTATTCCCATATAAATTTTAGGAATTAAATTATTAGATGTAATATATTTTTTATCTAATTTATTTTTTACTAAAACATGTATGCATGGTTCTAAAGTATTAACTCCATTTATACGTTTATGTCCTAAACCAACGCCCACGACATTTTCTAAACTCATTAAATATTTATAATTATTATTTGCAATTTCTAATATATTTTTTCTAATATTATCCATAAAAAAGCCTTTAAATTTAATTATTTGTATAGTTTATGGAAAATATAATATTTAAGTGATTTTAAGCTAATTGAATTTTTTACTTTTGCAATCCTAATTAATTTAAAAATACGCCATATGAAATAAAATCTTTTAAAGATTATGTTAATCTTAATGAAGAAAGCCAATCAATTTTAGATAGTATAAAGAAGCATGGTAAAATCTATGGACAATAATGTTTTATATAATAAAATAAGCATAATAGAAAAATGTTTAATCCAAATAAAGTAAATTTATGATAATAACCCTAAAAATATTGATGACTATATAAAGCAAGATTCTATAATACTTAATATCTAAAAAGCATAGAGGCTTGTATTGATATTTGTATGCATCTAGTATGTAAAAATAAGTTATGGATTCCTCAAAATAGCAGAGATGCTTTTGAAGTTTTAAATCATCATGGATTAATAAGTAATTATCTTTTAAACAAAATAAAAGGTATGATTGGATTTAGAAATATAGCTGTACATAATTATCAAAAATTAAATTTAGACATAATTCAAAAAGTTATAGAAAATCATTTAACCGACTTTGAATAATTTACAAATTAAGTAAATATTTTTGTAATAGGTAAAAACCCTACAACATAATGTTGTAGGGTTTTTTATCTGGTGGAGACGAGGGGTATCGAACCCCTGTCCGAAAGTAGATCAATTTAACTTTCTCCGAGTGCAGTTTGTATTTTTACATTCCCTCTGCAAGACGTCTACAAACATACTTCTTGTTTCAGTAGCTTCATAAATTCCGTCCATAGCTCAAAGCTTTGCTAAGTGCGGTTCCCCACTTATCGACGCCCTATCCTAAGTCGTGGGACTCAAAGGTAGAACGAGCAGCAAACTAGGCTGCTATTGCAAAATTATCTTCTGCGTTTACATTTAGTGCATACTTTATTAACGAGGCTCCATGCGTCCCTCGACTCGCTTATCAAATCTCTCTTACCCCCGTCGAAGCCAAAACGTCCCCATGTTAAGTAAAATTGATTTAAACGCAAAAACCAATATTTAATTTTCTATTTAATCTTAAACTATTAAATTTATATTGTCAACACATCTATAAATTTAAATTTTTTTATTTATCGCTTTATCCTAAGTTAGTTATAATTTTTTATTTTTAATTTTTAACTTTTCTCTTTCAGTGCTTATCTGCACCTTACATTTATTATAATACTAGATTATTTCATTCTCTTCAATATAATCTTTATTCCTATTTTACCACTACAATTCTTTACAATACTTCTTAATTCTCAATATTCATTGTAAATATAACAATCAAAATTCTTACATATGCTTTAAATAATATTAATTTCTCATAAAAGTTGCTTTAAATTAATATTATTATATATAGAGTTTTAAATAATTTTACATATTTAACTCTATCACTTATAAAAGTCAATCTTCAATTTGTCACTTGTAACATTTCTATATTCTAAATACTATAATTTAATATAACGATTATTTAGGAGTCTATTTATGAGTATGAAATTTTTTACCAGAATACATGTACTTAGAATAAACTTTCATCTAAATATGGGCAATTACGAAAAAGCTACCAAACTTTTAGATAAACTTAAAGAGAAACTTCCTTTAGATTATTACTACACAGAAAAAATTTACGCTTATGTTTCATCAAATAAATTAGATAAAGCACTCCATTGTTGCATGGAAGCTACTGAAAAATTAGACCCTCCATCTCACTTATTAAATAATATAAGTTGGGCTTATTTTGAAGGTGGCCTATATGATTATTGTATTGATTATGCAGATAAAGCCTTATCTTTAAATCCTAATGATGAGTATCCTCTAGTTAATAAAGGAAATGCTTTATTAGAAAAAAAAGAATATACTAAAGCTCTCCCACTTTTTAATGAAGCACTTAGAGTAAATCCTAAATTTTCTACTGCTAAAAGCAGTAAAGCTGTATGTCTTTATTTTATGAAAAACTATAGTGAAGCTTTATTATATTTTTTAGATTGTTTAAAAGATGAGGGGGAAGAGATTTCTATACTTACTTATATTGCAGAATGTTATTCTAAATTAGATAAACCTATTGAAGCATCTAGATATTATGAAAAGATAATCAAACATAATCCAAATAATTTATTACCTTATTTTGAATTGTTTAATATCTATTATTCCCTAGGTGCTGCTTTTAAAGCTTTAGATATTATAGATACAGCTATAGCTTTAAAACCAGGTTTCGCAATATCTCATTATTATAAATGTAAAATTCTAACTGCTTTAAGACGTTGTAATGAAGCTTTAGATGCTTTAGAAAGAGCTATTACTCTAGACGATAGTCTAAAAATTATAGCTGAATCTGATACAGCGCTAGATAACTTAAGAGTTTATCCTAGCTTTATAAATATACTAAATAATTGAAAAGAAAAAATGAGATAAATTAATATCTCATTTTTTCTTTTACTGCTCTTTCGATTTCTCTTTTATGAGCTTTTTCTAGCATAGCATCTCTCTTATCATAGTTCTTCTTACCCTTACATACTCCTAGACTTACCTTTACTCTTCCATTTTTTAAATATAAAGATAATGGCACTAGAGTATATCCAATTTGAGCTGTTAATCCTGATAATCTTGCTATTTCACTTTTATGAAGAAGAAGCTTTCTCTCTCTTAAAGGGTCAACATTAAATATATTTCCTTGCTCATAAGGGCTTATATGCATACCTTTTATGAATACTTCACCATTATAAACATCTGCATAACTTTCCTTTAAGTTAGCTTTTCCCGCTCTAATTGATTTAACTTCGGTTCCAACTAATTCAATTCCAGCTTCCATTGCCTCTTCAATAAAGAAATCATGTCTTGCTTTTCTATTTTCTGCTAAGCTATTACTATTTTTCTTTCTTGCCATAAAATCACCTACTATGATATTAATATCTTTCTTCTATTATATTACAATAAATTTATTGATAAAAGAAAAATAACATAAAAGCCTTAGTTTATTCTAAATCTTCATTAATCATTTGTTGAAGTTCTTCTTGTGTGTGCTTTTCTATAACCTCTTCATCTGGAAGGTCTGAATATTCATCTTCAGTTATATAGAAAAATACTTCTCTGTTTTCTATATCAACTTTTGTACACTTAACCTTAACAGAATCCCCAAGTCTATAAACCTTTTTAGTTCTCTCTCCTCTTAAACAAAGATTATTTTCATCATATACGTAATAATCATCATCAAGGTCTGTAATATGAACTAATCCCTCTATTGTATTTGGAAGTTCAACGAATACACCAAAAGATGTAACTGAGGATATAATTCCCTCAAATTCTTCTCCGATTTTATCCACCATAAATTCTGCTTTCTTTAAATCGTCAACTTCTCTTTCAGCTTCCTGTGCGACTCTTTCCATGTCTGAAGATTGTTTTGAAGCCTCATCAACTATAGTAGTAAGTTTTTGAACTCTCTTCTCATCAATCTTTCCATGTAGATATTCCTTTATAATTCTATGAATTTGAAGGTCAGGATATCTTCTAATTGGTGAAGTGAAGTGACAATAATATCTTGCAGCTAATCCAAAGTGACCTGTGCATTCTGGTTGATATCTAGCTTGCATCATACTTCTTAAAAGTAATGTGCTTATTACAGTTTCTTCTTTTTTTCCTTTAACTAATTCTAAAACACTTTGAAGCATACTCGGGTGAATTTCCTGTCCCCAATTAGCTGAGTATCCTAAATTATGAACAAATTCTCTAAATCTATCTAGCTTTTCTGCATCTGGATCTTCGTGAATTCTATATACAAACGGAAGCTTAGTCCAGAACATATGCTCAGCAACAGTTTCATTACATACAAGCATAAACTCTTCTATTACTCTATTAGCTATTTCTCTTTCATAAGGTTTTATTTCTACTGGCTTACCTTGTTCATCTAATATAATTTTTGACTCTTCAAAATCAAAGTCAATAGCACCTCTTTTTAATCTCTTATTATTTAAGATTTTACAAAGTTCTTCCATTGCCTTAAAATCATTAACTAAATAATCATATTTTTCTATAAGGTCTTTATCCTCATTCTTTAAAATCTTAGTAACATCAGTATATGTCATTCTCTCTGAAGTTTTTATTACTGATTCTAAAATTTCATGGTCAACCACCTTACCATTCTTATCTATTGTCATAAAGCAAGTCATAGCAAGTCTATCAACTTTAGGATTTAATGAACAAATTCCATTAGAAAGTTTTTTAGGTAACATAGGAATAACTCTATCTATTAAATAAACAGAAGTAGCTCTTTTTAAAGCTTCCTTATCTAGTGGGTTTTTCTCTCTAACATAGTGAGATACGTCAGCTATATGAACCCCTAATTTGAACTTTCCATCCTCTAATCTTTCAATAGATACAGCATCATCTAAGTCTTTAGCATCTTCCCCATCTATTGTTACCATTCTTACATATCTTAAATCTCTTCTTCTATTATATTCACTTTCAGGTATTTTCTCTTCTATTCCCTCTGCAAACTTTAATACCTTTTCAGGGAAATCTTCAGGAAGCTTATACTTTTTAATTATTGTAAGTATATCTAATCCCTTTTCACCTTTTTTACCTAAAACTTCAACTATTTTGCCCTCTGCTTTTCTTCTTCCCTCTGGCCATTTTGTAATTTCAACAACTACAACATCACCAGTTTTTGCACCATTTTTATCTTTCTTGCCTATGAATACATCATCTTTTATTCTTTTATCATCTACAAGAACAAATCCGAAGTTTCTGCTATCTTGGAATTCTCCAATAATATTTGTGTTAGCTCTTTCAACTATTTCAACGACTTCCCCTTCGCATCTTCTTCCTGCAATATCTTCTTTTACTATTCTAGCTACTACTATATCCCCATTCATAGCAGTTTTTATTCCTGATATAGGTACAAATACATCATCTCTATCTTCTTCTTCAGAAATAACAAATCCATATCCCTTTTGATGAATTTGTATCTTGCCCTTAACCATTCCTAAAGCATTCGGAAGTCCAAATTTATCATTTTTAGTTCTAGCAATTAAGCCCTCTCTTTCCATAGCCCTTAAAACTTTTTTAAAAGCTTTCCATTCATCACGCCTAATATCAAATACACTAGCAAGTTCTTGTATGTCCATTGGTTTATAGGCAGGCTCTTTCATGAACTGCAATAAAGTTTGTTTTATTCCCATTCTGTCTCCTCCATATTTTTTAGAATAATACTTTTAATTTTCCCTACAAAATATTTATTTATGTTTAATTTATGAAATAATCCAAAGCAAATAGGTATATTATATTACTTTATTATATTATATACTATTTACTGTTATAAATATCCTTAAATAAAATTTCCATATTTATATTATATATTATAAAAAAAAGTAACCCAAAAATAACAAGAAGTTATTTTGGGTTACCTCTTTACCTTTTAAAATAAACATAACATAGAGTATCGGTAAAAATTTACCGATATTTCTATTATATATAACTTTTATGATTTTTTCAATTATTATTTATTAATAGTCTGTAGTTATTGCATCCAAATAACTTTAAGTAAAATTTATCATCTTAGCTCATCCATAGAATAGTATCGCTTTTATTGGCTATGTTTAGTCAAAACATAGCTCTACTTTTAATTTATTTAAAACTTGTTGTATTTTATTTATAAAAGCAAATTTATCATCATTAGTTCCACCAAAAAAAAGCCCTACTACCGAATTATTTTCATTAACGACTATGCTTCCAGAATCCCCTGATTTATTTTCAATTTCTCCAACTATTTGTTCTATGAAAATACATGGACTACCATTGAAATTAACTTTTATTGTAGCATCAATTGTATTTACAGTACCCTCTGTAAGACCACTAGTAAATCCAACCTTTTTAATATTATCATCAATGCTTATTTCATCTACACCTTTTATTTTTTGAAGTTTAATAATATTACTAGGATTTATACTTGTATTATTAATTTTTGCTATGGCACAATCTACCTGATTTACAGGCTCTTTATTTGGTGTTACTATCCTAACAGGTATAAAGTTAGAAAGATTAGCAATTATATCTTCCTCAAACTTACCACCTAAATATTCACTCGGTTGTACAATAGGGGTTCCTATAGGAGCTCTATTAAATCCAGCAATAACATGATTATTGCTTAATATAAAATATTCAACTTTTTCTTCTTTAACCTTTTTAACAATACATCCCAAAGTTCCATCACCTTGAGCATCTTTAAGACTTATTCCACAACCACCTTCTAATGGTCTTATTTTTTCTGGAATAGCTTCTCCTTTTTTTAATTTAATTTTACCTACATTTATTACATCAGTTTTTATACCCATATAATATTTGGGTATTATGTTATTAGCCGTGAGATATTTAGACTCAACTTTTTTTTCAACTAGAACATGAATACACGGCTCTTTCGTTCCTATATTTTTTATATATTTATATCCAAATCCTAAGCCAGTTACATTTTCTAAACCAAACAAGTATTTGTAGTAATTTAGTGAAATATCTTTTACATCAATCTTTGAATTTCTCATATAACACTTCCTTAATACTTTAAGATTATTTAATCAAATCCAAGAATATTCCCCCATAAGTTGCAATAACACTAGCAAATACTACTGAAACTATTGTCATAAGTTTTATTAATATATTCATAGAAGGTCCTGCTGTATCTTTAAACGGGTCGCCAACAGTATCTCCAACTACTCCTGCTTTGTGTGCCATGCTTCCTTTGCCACCACAAGCACCACCTTCTATATACTTTTTAGCGTTATCCCAAGCACCACCTGAGTTTGACATCATTATAGCCATTAAAACACCTGTTACAAGTGCACCTGCAATTACTCCTGCTAATGCTTCTGCTCCAAATAACATTCCCATAGCAATTGGAATTACAACCGCTAAAATTCCTGGTAAAATCATCTCCTTTAATGCTGCTTGAGTTGATATATCTACACAACTTTTATAATCTGGCTTAGATTTTCCTGCTATTATACCTGGATTTTCTCTAAATTGTCTTCTAACTTCCTCTACCATTTTATTAGCTGCTCTTCCTACTGCTTGCATTGATAATGCACCAAATAAGAACGGCACCATAGCACCAACTAATAATCCAATTAAAGTTAAAGGATTCATTAAATCTATAGTTTTTAATCCTACTATTTGAGCATAAGATGCAAATAAAGCTAATGCAGTTAATGCTGCTGAACCTATTGCAAAACCTTTACCTATAGCAGCAGTTGTATTTCCAACAGAGTCTAATTTATCAGTAATTTCTCTAACTTCTTTAGGTAATCCTGCCATTTCAGCAATTCCACCTGCATTGTCTGCAATTGGACCATAAGCATCTACTGCAACAGTTATTCCTGTAGTTGCAAGCATTCCAACTGCTGATAAAGCTATCCCATATAATCCAACTGAATTATCAGAAGCACCACCTGAAATAAAATAAGCTACAAGTATTCCAATTACTATGAAAATTATAGGAATTACAGTAGATTTCATTCCAACAGCAAGACCCGATATTATATTAGTTGCAGGTCCTGATAAGGATTCCTTTGCAATTTCCTTTACATGCTTATAATCAGATGAAGTATAAACTTCCGTAATTTTTCCAATAGTAATACCTACAACTATTCCTGCGACTACCGGTCCAAAGAATTGTAAGTTTCCAAACATAACATATGAAAATATTCCTGCACCTATAATCATAAGTATTCCTGCTATATATGTTCCAGTATTTAAAGCTTTTTGTGGGTTTTCAGTTTTTATTAATCTAACGCTTATAATCCCAACTATTGATGCTAAAATTCCAATAGATGCTATCATCATAGGAAATAAACTAGCTTCATTTCCTACTGTTACTTTTACAAAAGCACCTAAAGTTATTGCCGAAATAATTGAACCTACAAACGATTCAAATAAATCTGCACCCATTCCAGCAACATCCCCAACATTATCCCCAACATTATCTGCAATTACTGCAGGATTTCTTGGGTCATCTTCTGGAATTCCTACTTCTACTTTTCCAACTAAATCTGCTCCAACATCTGCAGCTTTTGTGTATATTCCACCACCAACACGAGCAAATAACGCAATTGAAGAAGCACCAAGTCCAAAGCCAGTTATATATTCTACATTTAAATTAAACACTATCGCTAAAATTCCAAGTCCTAAAATTCCAAGTCCAACTACACACATCCCCATTACAGAACCACCAGAAAAAGCTACTGATAAAGCTTCCTTCATTCCATGTCTTGCTCCATCTGTTGTTCTAACATTAGCTTTTACTGCAACTCTCATTCCAAAATAACCTGCACCTATTGAGAAAATTGCTCCTAAAACAAAAGATATTGCAGTATTTATATGAATAAAAATTCCTATTACTATGGCTACAACAACTACAAATATACTTAAATATTTATACTCGGTTTTTAAAAATGCCATGGAACCCTCTTCTATATGACCTGCAATCTCTCTCATTTTTTCATTAGAAACTTGTTTTTTAAAGATGCTATTCTTTAGTACTAATGCAAATATTAATGCTATTAATCCGACTATTATAGATAACACTAAATAGTTCATAAAATCACCACTATCTTATTTCTAAAATAGCGATTTTTACACCCCCTCATAAAATTTTATTTCTATAGTTTAAATATATAATCTAATATAGATTTTTATCATAACTATTTGCATTTATACCTTATCTTTTAAAAACAAAAATACCCTACAATTCTCTAATATAATTTAGAAAACTGCAGGATATTTACAAATTAAACTTTATTACTATTTATTTATTACTAGATTAAGTACAACTGTTACTATAGCAAATAACGCTGATGAAAAAACTGTTAATTTAACAAGCATAGCTTCTTTCGTTCTACCCTTATTTCTACTAAAGAAAGACTCACTATTCGAACCTTGAATAAGTCCACTTAGGGCATCAGCTTTTGATGGTTGTAAAAGTATAGATACTACTATTATTAATCCTAGTATAGCTTCTAATACAATTAAAGCGGTTTTCATGCTTAGCACCTCCTAAAAATTTACTTTCCATATTGACATAATATCATAAAGTTATCATATCACATGGGTATTTCTTTTACAATACAAGGTATTTTGCTATAAAACACATAGCTTTTACTAGCTATTTTCAATAAAAATTTTATTTTTCTGATCACCTAAGCTTTAACTTTACTTCTTTTAAAATAAAAACCCATGATTCCCAATGCTAGAATATTTAAAAGCAAACAAAACAATAATGTACTGTCTAAAGATTTTTTTGCAACTAAAGCTATAAAAAACTTACTTAAAGTTCCAACTACATTCATAATTACTGCATAAGTTGATAATATTGTAACTCTTTTGCTTGAACTTATACTATCATTCTTTATAGTTTCACTTATTGGAATAATCAGTGCAAATGCCCCCTCAATAATAAAAATCATTCCAACTACTATAAAAGGATTTCTAGTAAAAATTAAAACTCCACTTCCTATAGTTATAGCTAATAATACTAAATAACATAATTTTTTAATTCCTAAATACTCCTTTATTTTATAAGCTTTTAAACCTATAAAAGTAGCTATTTGAATAAAGGCTGTTAAAATACCAAATAAAGCAATATTAATACCACTTCTTTTATATAAAGGTTGATTTAAAAGAACAACTAACGTATGAGTTGTTTCGCTTAATATAGCTAATGATAATATAAATATAAGAATTTTTTTATCTAATAACTTAAAACTAAAAAAATTGCTTATACTAAATTTGTTTTTATTCTTTTCCTCTAATTCTCTATTAGTTTCAGCATCCTTTAAAAACAAACATATTAAAAAAGCTATTCCATAAGAAATTATAGTTAAAAACACTAGAAAATTTAAAGAATATTTCACTAAAAAACTACTAGATAATGATGCTATAAAAAATCCTATTGTTGCAAAAGCTCCATAAATTCCAAAAACCTTATCACTTTCTTCTTTCTTTACACTTAAATAAAGCATTGCACTATCTACACCAGACATTCCTGATATAGCAAGTCCCATAAAAATATTAGCCATAAAAAATCCCAAAAAAGAATATGAATTATACACTACTATTCTTGATAATAAGAATAAAAAACTAGATATTATAAGTGTTTTTTTATATCCTATCTTATCAGCTACTATCCCCCAAGGAAGTTCAAAGCATAACATTATAATTAAAAAAATAGCATCTAGCAAAAATATAGAACTTAAACTTAATCCTCTTTCTAATTTAAATAAAAGCACAAAAGGTCCATAAAAAACTAATCCTTGAAAAAAAGCTAATGAAAATAAAATATATTTATTTTTACTCATATAAAGTCTCCATATAAATTATTAATCCAATAATTTATATGCTAGTTTATTTAAAAATAACTTCCTATTATATAGTTTTTGTCTTATATAATTTATATAAAAAACTCCCTAAGAATAAAATTATATTCCTAGAGAGTTTCTATATAGATATTAAATAGTAGGTTTGCTCTATTTAACTATTTCTTTATATTAAAGAATGTTTTTAATCCTCTATATTCAGCTACATCACAAAGCTCTTCTTCAATTCTTAGTAATTGATTATACTTTGCAACTCTTTCTGATCTAGCAGGAGCTCCTGTTTTTATTTGACCAGAATTTGTAGCTACAACCAAATCTGCTATTGTTGTATCTTCTGTTTCACCAGATCTATGAGATACAACAGCTGTATATCCTGCTCTATTTGCCATTTCTATAGCATTTAAAGTTTCTGTTAATGTTCCTATTTGGTTAAGCTTGATTAAAATTGAGTTTCCAACACCCTTTTCAATTCCTTGCTCTAATCTTTCAGTGTTAGTTACAAATAAATCATCGCCAACTAATTGAACTTTCTTACCAAGTCTATCAGTTAGAAGCTTCCAACCTTCCCAATCTTCTTCTGCCATACCATCTTCTATTGATATAATTGGATATTTTGAAACCCAATCTTCAAAGAAATCAACCATTTCAGCAGGAGTTAAAGTTTTTCCTTCATTAGCTAATACATACTTACCATCTTTATAATATTCTGAAGATGCAGCATCTATTGCTATGAACATGTCTGCTCCTGCTTTATATCCTGCTTTTTCGATTGCTTCAATAATAACTTCAATTGCCTCTTCATTTGATTTTAAGTTTGGAGCAAATCCACCCTCATCACCAATTCCTGTTGCATATCCTTTATCATTAAGTATTTTCTTTAATGTATGATAAACTTCTGCACACATTCTTAATGCTTCACTAAAGCATGGTGCACCTACTGGCATAACCATAAATTCTTGAAGGTCAACAGAGTTATCCGCATGTTCTCCTCCATTTATTATATTCATCATTGGAACTGGAAGAACTTTAGCATTAACTCCACCTATATATTGATATAAAGGAAGTCCTAAACATTCTGCTGCTGCTTTTGCAACTGCTAGAGAAACACCTAAAATTGCATTTGCTCCTAACTTTCCTTTATTGTCAGTTCCATCAAGTTCTATAAGTGCTCTATCTATTGCAGGTTGATTAAATACATTCATTCCTATCAATTCTTCTGCAATTGCATCATTAACATTCTCAACTGCTTTTTCAACTGATTTTCCTAAATACTTAGATTTGTCTCCATCTCTAAGTTCCACCGCCTCATACATTCCAGTTGATGCACCTGATGGCACTGCTGCTCTACCAATTGTTCCATCCTCAAGAACAACCTCAACTTCTACTGTTGGAAAACATCTAGAATCTAAAATTTGTCTACCTATTACGTCTACAATTTCCATATATTCCTTCATATCTCTTCCTCCTTATATGGCAAATAGATAATCCATTTTCAATTAACACACTAAGTTTGTGCATTAATATTTTTTTTATTCTAAAAAAATGGATTACCTACTCTTTTTCTTTTATTGAATGTATTATATCACTATATTAAGTTTTAAAACCTAACTAAAAATTTATTTTATTCAAACTTAATATTCTTCATAAATTTAATATTTTCTTTTAAATTTATTTGCATATATACTTTAAAAAATCTAAATTTTAAAATATTAATTTACGAATCGAAATACAAAAAAGCTATATAAAATTAATTTAAAACCAATTTTATATAGCTTAATATTTAAAAATCTTTATATATCTTAGTCAATAGTATTATATTTTATCTAAATCCAAGCATTAATCCTACTTGATAAACTATAGTTGCCATTACAAGCCCAATTATAAACGTGTATGCAGCTGCAAAAACAGTCCACTTCCAAGAGTTTGTTTCTCTTTTTATAGCACCTAAAGCTGCAACACAAGGAGTATATAACAATGACATAACCATAAATGATATAGCTGTTAAAGGAGTAAATACGCTTTGTATAGATTTAATTAATGCATCTCCTTCATCAACTCCAGCATAAACCATTCCCATTGTTCCTATAACCGATTCTTTAGCTATAACTCCTGCAAATAAACTTACAGCAGCTTGCCAGTTTCCGAATCCAGCTGGTCTAAATATTGGTGCTAAGAAATTACCTACTTTTCCTAATATAGAAGCTTCACTATATTGTTCAACTCCTGCTGGTAATACTGACAATGCCCAAATTACTATTATAAGTGGTAATATTACAACTCCTGCTTTTTTTAGGAATGCTCCTGCTTTTTCCCAAGTAAGCATTAAAACATTTTTTATAGATGGAACTCTATACGGTGGAAGTTCCATAACAAAATATGAAGGTTCTCCCTTAAATATAGTTTTACTAAAAACCTTACCTGCTATTAATGCAACGACTATTCCTAATGCATATAATCCAAATAAAATTAACCCTGCATTATATGCTGAGAAGAAGGCCATTATAAATACCATATATATAGGAAGTCTTGCTCCACAAGATACAAATGGATTTATTAAAATAGCTATCATTCTATCCTTTTTATTTTCAAGAGTTCTTGTTGACATAATTCCAGGAACATTACATCCTGAACCAACAATCATTGAAACAAAAGTTTTACCATGTAACCCTAAAGCTCTCATAAGTCTATCCATTACATAAGCTGCTCTTGCCATGTATCCACTGTCTTCTAATAAACCAATTAAGAAATACATAACCATTATAAGTGGTAAGAATGAAATAACAGAACCTAATCCATTAATTAAACCATCATTTATAAATCCAGATAAAAGTACTGGTGCCCCAACCGCATCTAATTTATCTGCTAAAAAACCACCAAAATTTCCAATTAAATCTCCTAGCCAATCCTGCAAGCCTTTACCTACAATAAATGTTATTTCATAAAGTGCAAACATAACCGCTGCAAATATTAAAATTCCAAAAAATTTATTAGTTACTACCTTGTCTATTTTATCTGACATAGTTTCCTTAACACTAGATTGTCTATTTATAGCCTTTGATGTTATTGAAGAAATAAAAGTATATCTTTTATCAACTATAGCCATTTCAGGTTCAAAACCTATTTTATCTATTACATTATTAATACTCTTAGTTAATTCACTTATAATTCCTCTACCACAAATGTTTTCTATATAATTCTTCATGTATGTATCATTTTCAAGTAATTTTATTGCTACCCACTTTAAAGGATACTGTATTTTATCCTCATAGCTTTTTAGATAACATGTTATATTTTCAATTTCATCATTTAATTCATTTCCATAATCTACAAAAAGAACCTTTTGATCTTTATTTGGATTTACTTTTTTAGATAATGAAGTTTTTATAAGTTCATCAATTCCTTGTTTCTTTAAAGCTACAGTAGGTATTACTGGAACTCCAAGTTCTTTTGAAAGCTTATCTATATCTATCTTTATTCCTCTTGCTTCTGCTTCATCCATCATATTTAAAGCAATAACTACATTTGCTCCCATTTCTAAAAGCTGAGAATTTAAATATAAATTTCTTTCTATATTAGTAGCATCTACTACATTTATAACAACGTCTGGATTTTCTTTTATAATATAATCTCTAGCAACTATTTCATCTTCTGAATAAGCTCCTAAACTATACGTACCTGGAAGGTCTACTACTCTGTGCTCACTTCCATTAACTTTAAGTATTCCTTCTTTTTTCTCAACCGTAACTCCGGGCCAGTTTCCAACATGTTGTCTTGATTTAGTTAATATATTAAATATACTAGTTTTTCCGCAGTTAGGATTTCCCGCTAAAGCTATAGTGCTCATATATTTCTGTTGCCAATAATCTATAAAGTTCATCTAATTATATTTTCAAATTAATCTAAACTATCTTTATCGTTAAATTATATATTCTAAAATAAATTAAAACTTTAAAATATTTTTTAGAATACATATTCAACTTTTTAAAAATTTTCAAATGATACATTGCAATAATAAATTAGATTTTTATAGATTACTACAACAACTCACCTCCTCCTAAATTCTATTATCTAATAATAATCATTTTCATTACATTCCTAAAAAAAATTTTTAGTTTTCTTCCACCATTATTTTTTGAGCCATTCCCATTCCAACTGCAAGCCTACTTCCACTTACATTAAGTATGATAGATGCTCCATCATTTTTTATAACTTCTATATTAGATCCATGCGAAAGTCCCATTTCTCTAAGCTTCTTTCCCATAGTTTCATTCATTAAAATATCGTTAACCTTAACATTTTTTCCTTCTTGTACAAAAGCCACTGGAATTATCATATCAATCACCTCTAAATTAATATAGCTTTTGCTTCATTTTTTCTTAATGTCAATTTATAACCTCTTACTAACACCTCTATAGGATCTCCTAAAGGAGCTTTTCCCGTCACCTCTAAACTAGTTCCAGGTGTTATTCCCATATCTAAAAGTCTTCTTCTTACATTGCTATCTCTTTCTAAACCTTTTACTATTGCCTTTTCACCTATAATTAGAGTTTCTAACGTCTTCATTATGCTCTCCCCCTCAATTTTAAACATTAGTTATTTTTATTTAATAAATTTATTCCTTTTTCAGTAATCTCCCACTGAATTATTGCATTCAAACTTTTTGAAGAACATCCACAACTACACCTAGAACAAGCTTCACTTGAGCATTCTTCCTTTTTCTTTATATAACCTTGTTTTATAAGTTGTTCTTTATACTTGTCTACCATAAATTCATTTATACCCAATTCTTTACTAATACTACTAGTTGAAAAAGATCCCCCATTATTAACATAAGTTAAAATTTTAAAAATCATATCTCAGCCTCCTTGAAAATGATTTTCATCCCTTTTATCATTTTATTGTAATTGATTATGTTTTTCAACTTCTTTATTTATATAAATTTTACCATTAAAGTTTATTAGTTGATAAATACTATCAATAACTTCAAATTTCTAATGTTTCTAAAGTTTTACATTTATATATTTATTTTTATTATTATTATTATACTATGTAGAATCTTAACTATTTTTTTATTTAATGTTACATTTTTTTAAATATATATCTAATTTAATAGCGGCAATATAGTATTGTAACAATGATTTCTTTTTTTTAAATTCCTCTAAATAAATATCTCTAATCTGAATTTTCATATAAATATTCTAATATTCAGTTGATTTCATAATTCACTTTGTTTTTGCATAGATTTTGTTTTAAAACACAAAAAAGAGGACTCACAAAATGAATCCTCTTTTACCAATTAAATTAAATTATTTTATTAATGATTTACCTGTCATCTCAGTAGGTACTTCTAAGCCCATTACATTTAACATAGTAGGTGCTATATCAGCTAATTTTCCATCATCCTCTAATCCTCTGTCTTTTGCATCTTTTGAAATCCAAACAAAAGGAACAGGATTAGTTGTATGTGAAGTCATAGGTTTACCATTTGATAAATCTATCATAGATTCTGCATTACCGTGATCTGCAGTTATAAATACAGTACCTTCTTTTTCTAACACTTTATCTACTACTTTACCTAAACAAGTATCTACAGTTTCAATAGCTTTTATTGCAGCTTCTTCTACTCCTGTATGTCCAACCATATCTGGGTTAGCATAGTTTAATATTATCATCTCGTATTTATTTTCGTCTAATCTCTTCATTAATTCTTCAGTAACTTCATATGCACTCATTTCTGGCTGAAGATCATAAGTAGCAACCTTTGGTGATGCTATTAATGCTCTATCTTCACCTTCATTTGGCACTTCTACTCCCCCGTTAAAGAAGAATGTTACATGAGCATATTTTTCAGTTTCAGCTATTCTTAATTGCTTTAATCCTTTTTCACTTACATACTCACCTAGTGTATTAGTATAGCTTTGTGGCTTATACGCAACTTCTACACCTTCTATAGTCTTATCGTATTGAGTCATACATACAAAAGTTAAGTTTAAGTTTTCTCTCTCAAAACCTTCAAACTTTTTATCAACTATAGCTCTAGTTATTTCTCTAGCTCTATCAGGTCTAAAATTAAAGAATATAACTGAGTCTTTATTCTTTATTGAAGCTACTGGGTGTCCATCTTCTAAAATTGTGCAAGGAAGAACAAACTCATCAGTTTTGTTATCATTATATGAGTTATCCATACACTCTATAGCACTATTAGCTGTCTCGCCTTTAGCCTTTACCATAGCATCATAGGCTAATTGAACTCTTTCCCATCTATTATCTCTATCTAAAGCATAGTATCTACCACTTATTGTGGCAATTTTACCTACACCAATTTCTTTCATATAATCTTCTATTTCAGTTATATATTCTTTACCTGATGATGGTGGAACATCTCTTCCATCCATAAATGCATGAACATATACTTTTGTTAAACCTTTTAACTTAGCTAATTTTAATAAACCTTTTAAATGGTCAATATGTGAGTGAACTCCACCATCTGAAAGTAATCCCATTAAGTGAAGTGCTGAATCATTTTCTTTAGCTCTGTTTACAGCTAAATTTAAAGCTTCATTATCAAAGAAATCTCCATCTTCAATAGCTTTTGTGATTCTAGTTAACTCTTGGTAAACTACTCTTCCTGCACCTATATTTAAATGTCCAACTTCTGAGTTACCCATCTGACCTCTTGGAAGACCAACTTCTAGTCCACTAGCGTGTAACTCTGTGTGTGGATAAGCATTGAAGAATCTATCATAATTGGGCTTTTTTGCTTCGCATACTGCATTTCCATCAGCTGATGCTGCACATCCAAATCCGTCTAATATCATTAACATTACTGGCTTTTTAGTCATAAATACCCTCCAAATTAGATAATTATCCTTATATAAAAAATAATCACTTTGCTATTTTCTTTAATTATTTCATACCTATTATAATATCGTCATAATGAAAAAACAATAGCAACAAACATTGGTATTAGTTGCCTATTGCTATTGTTATTTATTATAAACTATTTAATTATTCTACTATTAAAAATTAACTATAGCAGCGAAATCTGAAGCAACTAAGCTAGCTCCGCCAACTAAAGCTCCATCTATATCTGATTGAGCCATTTGCTCAGTTATTGTATTCGGTTTAACTGAACCACCGTATTGGATTCTAGTTTTATCAGCAATTTCTTTACCAAATATTTCAGCAACCATTGCTCTTATTGCAGCTATTGTTTCATTAGCTTGCTCTTTTGTAGCAGTTTTTCCAGTTCCTATAGCCCAGATTGGCTCATAAGCTATAACTATTTTCTCAGCTTGTTCTTTTGTTAAGCCTTCTAAATCAGCTTTTATTTGAGCTTCTATAACCGAATTAGTTCTTCCTGATTCTCTATCTTCTAATGACTCACCAACACAAAGTATTGGAACTATTCCGTGAGCAAAAGCGGCTTTTAACTTCTTGTTTACAGTTTCATCTGTTTCATTGAAGTATTCTCTTCTTTCACTATGTCCAATTATAACGTAATCTATATTCATAGCTTCTAACATTCTTGGAGCTATTTCACCAGTGAAAGCACCTTTTTCTTCAAAGTGCATATTTTGAGCAGCAACTTTTATGTTACTTCCTTTAACTGCTTTAGTAACAGCATCTAAACATACAAATGTAGGTGAAACTACAACTTCACATTTAGCATCCTTCACTAATGGCTTTAATTCCTCTACTAATTTAACTGCTTCATCAACAGTATAGTGCATTTTCCAGTTTCCTGCGATTATTGGCATTCTCATTTTAATTCACCTCAATAATTATTTTTAAAATTTTATCAAAACAAGGGATTGGGGAACTCCCCAAACCCCTTAATTAAAGTCTTTAATGTATTATTTATCGTTTAAAGCTGCGATTCCTGGTAATACTTTACCTTCTAAGAATTCTAATGAAGCTCCACCACCTGTTGAGATGTGAGTCATTTTATCTCCAAATCCTAAGATATTAACAGCTGCAGCTGAATCTCCACCACCTATTACAGTAGTAGCATCTGCTTCTGCCATAGCTTTAGCAACTTCAATTGTTCCTTTTGCGAAGTTTTCGAACTCAAATACTCCCATTGGTCCATTCCAAATTACAGTCTTAGCATCTTTTACTGCATCAGCATATAATTTTGAAGTTTTAGGTCCTATATCTAGTCCCATATGTCCTTCTGGAATATTAGCATCTTCAGTTATAACCGGAGTAGCATCAGCAGCAAACTTATCTGCAACTATATGATCTATAGGTAATAATAATTTAACGCCTTTTTGTTCTGCTTTATCCATCATCTCTTTAGCGTAGTCAACTCTATCAGCTTCTAATAATGAAGTTCCGATTGTGTATCCTTGAGCTTTTAAGAATGTGTAAGCCATTCCTCCACCGATTATTAATGTATCAACTTTCTCTAAAAGATTGTTTATAACATTAATCTTATCTGAAACTTTAGCTCCACCTAATATAGCAACAAAAGGCTTAACTGGAGTTTCTACAGCATCTCCTAAGAATTTAAGTTCTTTTTGGATTAAGTATCCACATACAGCTGTATCTAAGTAATCAGTAACTCCAACTGTTGAACAGTGAGCTCTGTGAGCAGTTCCGAATGCATCATTTACAAATACTTCAGCAAGTGAAGCTAACTCTTTTGAAAACTCTTCACCATTTTTAGTTTCTTCTTTTCTGTATCTAGTGTTTTCTAATAAAACAACATCTCCGTCGTTCATTTCAACAACCGCTTTTTTAGCATTTTCACCAACAACATTGTCATCAGCAGCAAAAATAACAGTTTTTCCTAGCATTTCACTTAATCTCTTAGCAACTGGTGCTAATGATAATTCTGGTTTTGGTTCGCCCTTTGGTTTACCCATGTGTGAGCAAAGTATAACTTTAGCTCCATTATCTACTAAATATTTTATTGTTGGAAGAGCTCCATTTAATCTATTTTCATCTGTTATAACGCCATCTTTTAGTGGAACGTTAAAATCACATCTAACTAATACTTTTTTACCCTTAACTTGGATGTCTTCTATAGTCTTCTTATTGAAGTTCATTGTATTTCACCTCTTAAAAGATTTTTTATTTATAGTAAATTGGTCTGGCCTCATAGCCTTAACTATAAAACCAGACCATATATGTTCAGATTATAAAATCACTTACTTAATATTGACTTATAAATTACTTTGAAATTTCAACAAAGTGCTTTAAAGTTCTTACTAATTGTGAAGTGTATGACATTTCGTTGTCGTACCATGAAGCAACTTTAACTAATTGCTCTCCGTTAACTTCCATGATTTTAGTTTGAGTTGCATCAAATAATGAACCGAAGTTTATTCCGATTACGTCAGCTGATACGATTGGATCTTCAGTGTAACCGAATGAATCGTTAGCAGCAGCTTTCATAGCAGCGTTTATTTCTTCAGCTGTAACTTTCTTATCTAAAGTACAAACTAACTCAGTTACTGAACCAGTTATAACTGGAACTCTTTGAGCGTTTCCATCTAATTTTCCAGCTAATTCTGGAATAACTAATCCGATAGCTTTAGCAGCACCAGTTGAGTTAGGGATGATGCTTCCAGCAGCAGCTCTAGCTCTTCTTAAGTCACCTTTTTTGTGTGGACCATCTAATGTGTTTTGGTCATTAGTGTAAGCGTGGATTGTAGTCATGAAACCTTTAGTTAAACCAAAGTTGTCATTTAATACTTTAACCATTGGAGCTAAGCAGTTAGTAGTACATGAAGCACCTGATATAACTGTTTCATCTCCTTTTAAGATGTCGTGGTTTACGTTAAATACTACTGTTGGAAGGTCGCTTCCAGCAGGAGCTGATATAACAACTTTCTTAGCACCAGCTTCTATATGAGCTGAAGCTGAAGCCTTTGAAGCAAAGAATCCAGTACACTCAAGAACTACGTCTACGTTTAATTCTCCCCATGGTAGGTTAGCTGGGTTAGCTTCTGCAGTAACTTTTATTTCTTTTCCATTAACTACGAAAGCTCCTTCTTTAACTTCGATTTCTCCATCGAATCTACCTTGAGCTGAATCATATTTAAATAAGTGAGCTAACATTTTTGCATCTGTTAAGTCATTTATTGCAACAACCTCAAACTCTGGGTTATTAATCATTAATCTTAATGCTAATCTTCCTATTCTTCCAAAACCATTAATAGCTACTCTTGCCATTGAAAATACCTCCTAGATATTTAAAAATATTATCTATTTTTGTGGAATACCTTAACTGGTCATTTACTGTCCCAGTTAATTTATTTATGTCCCACATATTACAATTACTATTATAAAACAATTAAGAGAATTTTTAAATAGCCTTTTTAAGAAAAATACGAAAAAATTATTAAAATGAAATTAAAATAAGATTAAAAACCTATTTCAATAATATTTTTAAATTTTAAAGCATTTTGCCTAAATTTTATCACTTATAACTTATTTATAGATATTTAAATAAAAATGTTTATAAATTTTTTAAGTCGTAAGTTGTCGCTATTTATATTCTATTGTCACCTAATTCAATTAATTTAATTCATTACATATTTTTTATAAAAATCCAATTTAAATTATTACTTTTTATTTTTAACATAAAATCAAATAGTTTTATTTGTTGCTTAACATATTAATAATACCTTCTGCTGCACCTTCATCAGTAACTAATACAATATTAGGATGACTTAAATCTACAGACAAAATTGCTTCTGCTTTATTTGAACCACCCGCAACTGCAATATGAATAGCTTCTTTGTTCATTTGACTTCTATTTATACCTATATTGTTATTTAAAAGTACTACTTGTGATTTTTTATTAAAATATGAACCTAAAGCCTCACCTATAGCACCTAATTTTTCTAAATTAGATATTGCATTTTCAGAGAACCCTCTCTTTTTAGCCATTCTTTCAGCTCTTCCAATCCCATAAATTATAACATTAGCTTTATGAATATTATCAACAACTTCTTTAATTTCTTTTTGCTGTAATAATGTTTCTAATATTTCTTCATTTAAATTTTCAGGAACATGAAGCATTTTATATTGTCCATTAAGTTTACCTGCTAATTTTCCAGCTAAAGTATTAGCTTGATTTTCTACCTTTTTCCCCATTCCACCTCGTGCTGGAACTACTAAAACATCTTCAGAATGGTGCATTTTAGGGAAATGTTCTATTACTTCTCTTACTGTACCTCCACCTGTTAATGCTATAACATCATTATTTTTAATTATTTTTTTTAAATATAACGATGCTGCCTTTCCTAACTCTTTAAGTACAGTTTCATCTTTATATACATCACCAGGTACAATTATAACTTTTCCAATCCCCAGTTTCATCTTAACTTCTTTTTCCAAATCTGACAAACCCTTTATTTCATGAATAAACTGATTAAGATGTTCTAAAATTTCCTCACCATCTTTTGTTACTGTCATTCCCGGGGTATTGATTTCTATTAGGTTTTGTGATTTTAAAAAATTAATTTCAGTTCTAACAATTCTTTCTCCTAATGTTAAATTGTTTGCTAAAACTCTTCTTCCAATTGGTTGATTATAATATATAGTTCTCAAAATGTTATATCTTTTTTCCAAAACTTCTAGTAGCTCTGGAACTATTTTTTTTTGCAGTTTTAATATATTCTGCAACTTAAACACCCCTTTTGGTCATATTAAGTCCCACTCTAAACATTTTTGTCCCACTTTTATTATAAAACATCATACTATATTTTAAAAGTTGTTTGCAACCTATATGCTTTAATAAATGATATTTAAATTAAATATCTAATTGTATCTAATTTTAAAAAAACTGAACAATTTATCTAAATAATTGTTCAGTCTTTCGTCTATTAGGAGAATTTATTTAAAATCTCTTTCGTTTACTAGAAGATTTTATTTCCATTTCCTCTCTATATTTTGCTACAGTTCTTCTAGAAATATTCATATTTTCTTTATTTAATTTTTCACAAATAACTTGATCTGATAAAGGCTTACTTTTATTTTCTTGATCTATTAATTGTTTTATTTTATCTTTTATGTTTATAACAGAGATATCTTCTTTTGAGTTTTCATTATTACTAATTCCATTAGTAAATAAATCTTTTATCTTAACAGTTCCCATAGATGTTAAGATATATTTATCTCTAATAGCTCTACTTACGGTTGATTCATGAATTTTTAAAATATCAGAAATCTCTTTTAGCGTCATAGGTTTTAGATATTTTAATCCTTTTTCAAAATATTCTTTTTGCTTTTGTAAAATACACTCTAAAACTTTATATAATGTACTTTTTCTTTGTTCAATGCTTTTTACTAAAAATATTGCACTACCCATTTTATCCTTTATATAATCTAATGCTTCTTTATCTTTATTTTGATTTAATATTTCTTTATATAATGGATTTATAGAAAGATTAGGTAAAACCCCTTCATTCATTATTATAAAGTACTGATTATCTATTTTTCGTATTTCTGCATCAGGAATTATAAATTTAATTTCATCTCCGGTATAAAATCCTCTTGATGGCTTAGGTTCTAGTCTCTTTATTACATCTGCGTATACCTGTACTTTATGTGGAGTTATTTTTAAATCTTTTGCTATTTTCACATATTTATTTTGTGCTAAATCTTCTAAATGATTATCTATAACTTTAATCAAATTTTCATCATATATTTCTCTATTATTTATTTGTATATTTAAACATTCTTTTAAGTCTCTTGCACCTACTCCTACTGGATCTAATGAGTGTACTATTTCTAACGCTTCTTCTCCATCTTTTAAAGACACACTAATTTCAGAGCAAAGCTTCTCTATGCTTGAAGATAAATATCCTCGTCCATCTATATTCTCTATAAAATAATCGCAAATAGCTTTTATATGTTTATCTTTTTTTAAAATCCCTATTTGCTCATGTAAATATTCTTTTAAAGTTTTCTTTGATGATATAAAGTTGAATGGTGAAATTTCATCTTCATTATATGAACCATAACTTTGAGAACCATAATTATCAGACTCAAGATATTTTACCATTTCTTTGTAATCATATCTGTCTTTTATTAAAGTTTCTTCTTTTTTATTGCTATAATTAGCATCTAAAATAGGATTTTCAGCAAATTCTTTATTTATATATTCTAACAAATCTACATTAGACATTTGTAGTATTTTTATTGATAACTGCATTTGCTGAGTCATTATTAACTTTTGTTCTTGTGTCATTTGTAGTGAAAAATCCATATTCATAGCTACTACCCCATTCAGTGAAATTGTTTACTTTAATTTTATCATAAAATATTTGATATTAAATTAACTTTTAAAAATATATTTAAAAGCATTAAGCACTTAAACCATAATCATTATAAATATTAACTTAAAAAGAAAAAAGGTTATATCTAATTGAAATTCAATCAATTTGATACAACCTCATCTTTTTAAACTGTATAAAAATTTTAGCTAATAAAATTACTTATTTAGTTTAATTTCTTATTTGTAACCTTCTTGTTTTAAT
>X256_Zander__coassemble_47_pt1 | contig 24773 bp, 24 predicted proteins | sample X256_Zander__metabat2_high_PE_003 | metagenome-assembled genome bin X256_Zander | reverse complement strand
GGAGATGTTGTAGAATATATAAAAGAACACCATGAAGAATAATTCAGTCCCGCCTATGCGGGATTTTATATTATTTAAATTTATTCTTGAATTTGTTATAAGGCAAACTGAAGAATAAATCTTAAGGAGATGAAGGTTTAATAATGCACAAATTTGATGTGAAAGAAATTGAAAAAAATTTAAAACTTAGTTTTAAAGATAAGAAAATACTTGAAACGGCTTTAACTCATAGTTCTTATGCTAATCAATTCAAAAATGTAGATTACAATGAAAGATTAGAATTTTTAGGGGATGCAATACTTCAGTTATGTATTTCTGAATATTTATTTCATAATTGCAAGGACAAACCAGAAGGAGAACTTACAAAAACTAGAGCGCTTATAGTTTGTGAAAATTCTCTTTGTGAAGTTGGCAAAAAACTTAAGTTAGGTTCTATGATAAGAATGAGCAAAGGGGAAGAATTAACTGGTGGAAGAGAAAGAACTTCAATTCAAGCAGATTGCGTAGAAGCTATAATTGCAGCTATTTATTTAGATAGTGGAATTGAAGAGGCTAAAAAGTTCATATTAGAAAATTTTAGTGATATAATTGATAAAGCTATAAATGATAAATTAATACTAGACTTTAAAACTAGACTTCAAGAAGTTCTTCAAAAGAATGGAGAAGTAGGAATAATCTATGAATTAGTAAAACATGAAGGACCACCACATAGAAGAAAATTCTATACAAGAGTTATAATAAACAATGAAGTTTTAGGTGAAGGCGAAGGTTTTAGTAAAAAAGAAGCGGAACAAAATTCAGCAAAGAAAGCGTTAATAAGGTTGGAGGTAATAGATGGGTAAAAGTCATTATATAATACCTATATTTGTTCCACATGAGGGATGTCCGCATAATTGCGTTTTTTGTAATCAAGATAAGATTACGGGAGAAGAAGAAAAGGTTAATAAAACTTATGTAGAAAACATTATAAATGAATATCTTGAAACTATAGATAGAGGAAATTCTACAGTAGAGGTTTCTTTTTTTGGAGGAACATTTACAGCAATAAACATAGATAAACAAAGAGAACTTTTAGAAGTAGCTAAAAGATATAAGGATAATAAAAAAATAGATTTTATAAGATTGTCTACAAGACCAGATTATATTGACGATTTAATTCTTAATCATTTAAAAAGCTATGGAGTTAACATAATAGAGCTTGGAATTCAATCCTTAGATGAGGATGTATTAAAATATTCAGGAAGAGGACATTCTGATTTAGATGTTATAAAAGCATCAAAGCTTATAAAAAAATATGGGTTTGTTTTAGGTCATCAAATAATGCTAGGACTTCCAAAGGATACATTAGAAAAAGATATAGAAACTGCTAAAAGATCTATTGAAATGAAGCCAGATATATGTAGAATTTATCCCGCTTTAGTTATTAAAGAAACTCCTATGGAAGATATGTTTAATCGTAAGGAATATAGACCTTATTCCTTAGAATATAGCATAGAAGTAAGCAAAATAATTTACAAAATGTATTTAGACAATAACATAAATGTAATAAGGATAGGTCTTCAACCAACGGATACTATAAATGAAGGAAAAGATATAGTGGAAGGACCTTTTCATCCAGCTTACAGAGAACTTGTAGAAGGTAGTATGCTAAATGAAAATTTAAAAAATAATCTTAAAAATGTAACAGGAAAAGTTACTGTAAAGGTAAATCCTAAAACAATATCTAAGCTATTTTGTAATAAAAAACATTATTTTAATGAGATGAAAAAATCATTAGAAAATAATATTAATTTAAATGTAATCCAAAATAAAGATACAGAAATAAATACTTTAGAAGTATTTAATGATAAAGTTAAATTTAAGATTACTATTTAACTAAAACAGCTATAGCGAAAGCTTTAGCTGTTTTTTTAAAATAGTCCAATATTGATATTTTTAAATATTTGCTATAAACTATTATAGAATAAAGGGTGGTGTAAGATGAAAAGAAAAACTCGCGAAAAAATGACTAAAATAATAATAGGTATTATACTATTAACGTTTTTGCTAACCTTAATACCAACGTTATTTATATAGAAGAAAAACAAAGCAAGGAGTGAAGATATGTTTTTAAAATCTCTTGAACTAAGAGGATTTAAATCATTTGCAGATAAAACAGATTTAGAATTTAAAAAAGGCGTTACAGCAGTAGTTGGTCCTAATGGAAGTGGCAAAAGTAATATTTCTGATGCAGTAAGATGGGTTTTAGGTGAGCAGAGTATTAAAAGTCTTAGAGGTGGGAAAATGGAAGACGTTATTTTTGCTGGTACTCAGTATAGAAAATCTGTTGGGCTTGCACAAGTTTCCTTAACTCTAGATAATTCTTATCAAGAACTTCCCTTAGAATATTCAGATATAATTATAACTAGAAAAATATTTAGGTCTGGTGAAAGTGAATATTTCATAAACAATTCTAAATGTAGATTAAAAGATATTACAAATTTATTTATGGACACGGGTATTGGAAAAGAAGGATATTCTATTATAGGACAAGGTAAAATAGATGCTATTTTAAATGGTAAAGCAGAAGATAGGCGTGGACTTTTAGAAGAAGCTGCAGGTATAGTTAAGTTTAAAAGTAGAAAAGAAGAAGCTGAAAGAAGGCTTAAAAATACTGAGCAAAATTTAATTAGAATAGATGATATAATTTCTACATATGAAGAAAGACTTGGACCTTTAGAAATAGAAAATGAAAAAGCTAAAGAGTTTCTAAAGTTTTCAAATGAATTAAAAGAGAAAGAAATATCTATTTTAGTTCATAAAATAGAGCAAAATGACAAAGAATTAAGATCTCAAGAAGAAGTTATTTATAGCATAAAGATTAAAAATAAGAAACTTTTAGAAGAACTTGAAAATAAAAAAAGTATTTTAAAAAGTAAAGAAATTGATTTAGAAGAACTTGAAAGAAACTCTAATGAAGAAAAAATTATTTACTATAAAAGCAAAGAGTATAGTAAGGAGCTTTCTTCAGAGATAGAACTTCTAAATGAAAGAAGAAAAAATATTAAAGAAAGCTTAGAAAAAAACGCATGTTTAACCTTAGAGTTTAGCGGAAAACTAAAAAAATGTAATGAGTATAAAAAGAAGTTAAGCTTAGAGTTAGAAGAAAGAAGTAAAATACAAAAAGCTTTAAATCAAGAAATAATTAAATATGAAAATGAAACTAAAGAAACTTCAATGTTAATAGGAGAACTAGCTAATAAATTAAAATTATTAACAGAAGAAAAAAATAAAAACTTAAAAAATTCTACTGAAATAAATAATAGCTTAATCTTAATAACTAACCAAATTACAACAACTGAAAACAATCTAAATATTTTAAAAGAAAGCTATAGAAATTCTGAAAATTTAATAAAAATAAATGTTTCTACTAAAGAAATGGTTTTAAATAAATCATCTGAAAGTAAAAATGAAATTTTAAATTTAGAAGAAATAATAAATATAAAAAGAAAAGAAATTTTAAATATAAACAAAAATATTATTAACATAGAAAAAACTTTAAGGTATTTAAACATAAAATCTAATAAATTAGAGGCTAATAAATCAGTTTTAATTAATTTAGAAAAGCATCATGAAGGTTATATAAAATCTGTAAAACATTTAATGGATCATCTAGAACAAAAGAAAATAGATGTAGAGCAATGTAAGGTTCTAGGAGATGTAATAAGCGTAGAAAAACAATTAGAAACAGCTATGGAAATTTCTCTTGGTGGAGCTATATCTAATGTTATAACTAAAAATGAAATAGATGCTAAAAAGTTAATAAGCTATTTAAAGGAAAAAAAATTAGGTAGAGCAACTTTTTTACCACTTAATATAATTAAATCCAAAAAACTCTATATAGATGAAAAAGTTAAGAATAAAGAAGGTTATATAGGAATAGCTTCAGAACTTTTGAAATATGACCCAAAATATAAAAAAGCTATAGAAAGCATTTTAGGAAGAACTATAATTTGCGAATGTATGGATGTAGCATTAGATATAGCTAAAGAAATTAATTTTTCTTATAAAATAGTAACCTTAGATGGAGAGATTATCAATCCAGGAGGGGCTCTTACAGGAGGAAGCATTTATCAAAAAAATGCAGGTATAATAAGCAGAAAAAGAGAGATAGAAGAGGCCGAACATTCTTTAAATAAAAATAAAAATGAAATAAAAAAGGTAGAAGAAGTATTTTTTTTGGAAAAAGAAAACTTAATGAATATAGAAGATGAAGTATTAAAATATAAAGAAGAAATTCAAGAGTTAAAGGTTGAAATTGCAACTTTTGACAATGAAGCTAGAAATATTGAAAAAGATACTTTAAGAATAAAGAATGCATTAAAAATAGGATACAATGAAATTATATCTAATGAAGAAAAAATAAAAAAATTAGCTAATGATTTAAAAGAAAATGAAAGAGCAAAAATAAAATTAAGTGAAAGTTATAAAGAAAAAGAAGAAGAAGTTTTAAATCTAGAAAATCAAATAAAGGATTTAAATGAAAAAATAGTTTTAGATAGAAATTTAATAATGGAAAAAAGAGTGTTAAAAGCACAGTCTGATGAAGTTTTATTAAATAAAGTTTCTGAAATAAAAAGAATTGAATTAGAAATTGAGGAAATATCTCAAAAATTAATTTCACTTTCTAATTTAGAGAACGAATCTAAAGAAAATATTATTTTATGGAAATCTAGTATAGAAAAAAATAAAGAAAAAATAAAAACACTACAAGAAAATATAATTTCCTTAGAAAATAAATTTATTGATATAGACATAAAAAGGATAAAGCTTAAAGAAGAGGTTAAAATCTTAAATGCAACTATAGAGGATTTATTGATTCAAAATAGAAAACTTGAAGAAGAAATTTATAAAAAAGAATTAATAAAAACAAAAAAACAAGGTGAAAAGGACAACTATATACAAAGATTAAATGAGGAATATCACATAACTTTTGTAGAGGCAGAAAGTGTAGCTTTTGCTATTAAAGATGAAGAAATTATAGGAAAAGAAGTTTCCATATTAAAGAGTAAAATAAATAACCTTGGAAATGTTAATGTAAGTGCTATTGATGAGTACAAAGAGGTTTCAGAAAAATATAATTTTATGTTTAATCAAAGAGAAGATTTAAATAAATCAAAAAATGAACTTTTAGAGGTTATATCAGAAATGACGTTAAAAATGAAAGATTTATTTAAGGATAATTTTAAAATATTAAATAAGTATTTTAATGAAACATTTAGGGAATTATTTAAAGGTGGTAGTGCAGAACTCATATTAGGAGAAGGAGACGAGCTTACCGCTAATATTGATATAAATGTTCAGCCGCCGGGTAAAAAAGTTCAAAATATAAATCTTATGTCTGGTGGAGAAAAAGTTTTATCAGCTATAGCACTTTTATTTGGAATTTTGAAAATGAAGCCAACGCCATTTTGTATATTGGATGAAATTGAAGCAGCGCTTGATGATGCGAATGTTTATAGATATGCTGAGTTTTTAAAATCATTTTCAAATAAAATTCAATTTATTGTTATAACTCATAGAAAAGGAACTATGGAAGCTAGTGATGTTATGTATGGAGTTACAATGGAGGAAAAAGGAATTTCTAAAGTTGTATCTGTTAATTTAGATAAATAAGGAGGAAAATTATGTTTGGAGGACTATTTGAAAAACTAAAATCAGGATTAAGCAAAACAAGAGATAACCTAACTGATAAAATAAATGAAGTGTTAAATCTTGCAGTTACTATTGATGAAGATTTATATGAGGAACTTGAAGAAGCTTTAATAACTTCAGATATCGGCATGGATACAACCATGGAAATCATTGATAGATTAAAGGTGAAAATAAGAGAAGAGAAAATAAAAGACCCAGTTGAAGTTAATCCAACCCTTAAAAAAGTAATAGTTGAAATGCTAGAAGAAGGGGAAGAGGAAGGAGAAGAAGAAGATAAAAAAGTTGTTCTTGTAATAGGAGTAAATGGAGTTGGAAAAACAACTTCTATAGGTAAAATGGCAGCAAAAGAAAAAGCTAATGGGAATAAAGTTTTATTAGCAGCGGCAGATACTTTTAGAGCAGCTGCTATAGATCAACTTGAAATATGGAGCACACGAGCAGGTGTTGATTTAGTTAGACATCAAGAAGGTTCAGATCCAGCGGCTGTTGTTTATGATGCAATTCAAGCAGCTAAGGCTAGAAATGTAAAAACTCTTATTTGTGATACTGCAGGAAGACTTCATAATAAAAAAAATCTTATGGATGAGCTTGCAAAAATAAATAGAATTATAGATAGAGAATATAAAGAGGCATCAAAAGAAACTCTACTTGTTTTAGATGCAACCACTGGACAAAATGCAGTTATGCAAGCTAAACAATTCATGGAAGCATGCCCTATAGATGGAATAATTTTAACTAAATTAGACGGAACTGCTAAAGGTGGAGTAGTAATTGCAATTAAAAATGCTTTAAATATACCAGTGAAATACATTGGTGTAGGCGAGGGTGTTGAAGATTTACAAGATTTTGATGCTAAAAGCTTTGCAGATGCATTATTTTAAAAAATGAAAAGTGTTAAGTAAAAGTACTTGACACTTTAAAATATATCTGATATTATTCTTTTTGTAAGCAAGGTGATTTGTATGTTAGATAGATTTGAAGTTAGTGTACTTATGGATTACTATGGATGTTTACTTACAGAAAAACAAATTAATATTATGAATATGTACTTTAATGAAGATTTATCTTTAGCAGAGATTGCAGAAATAAATAATACTAGCAGACAAGCAATTCATGATTTAATAAAAAGATGTTATAAACAACTAGTAGTACATGAAGAAAAATTAGGACTACTACAAAAGAATAAAATCAGAAATGATAAAAGAAACCAGCTTATTATGTTATTAGAAGAAAAATCGGATTTAGATAAAAATATTATAGAAAAAATAAGAAATAATATTGATGATATAATCAACGCATAGGAGGGTTAACATGGCTTTTGAAGGTTTAGCCTCAAAACTTCAAGAAACTTTAAAGAAGTTAAAAGGTAAAGGTAAACTGAATGAAAAAGATATAAAGGAAGCCATGAGAGAAGTAAAGCTAGCGTTGTTGGAAGCTGATGTTAACTTTAAGGTTGTTAAACAATTTATAGTTAGTGTAAGTGAAAAGTGTGTTGGAGAAGAAGTCTTAGGAAGTTTAACACCAGCACAACAAGTAATTAAGATAGTGAACGACGAACTTACTAATCTTATGGGTGAAACTGAAAGTAAAATTAATTATAGTGATAACGGACCAACAGTAATTATGTTAGCAGGACTTCAAGGTGCTGGTAAGACAACTATGTGTGGTAAACTTGCTCTTCATATGAGAAAGAAAAATAAAAAACCATTATTAGTTGCCTGTGATATATATAGACCAGCTGCTATAAAGCAACTTCAAGTTGTAGGAAAGCAAATTGATATACCGGTCTTTACAATGGGAGACAAGGTAAGTGCAGTTGACATTGCAAAAGCAGGAGTTGCACATGCTAAGGAACATGGTTATAACTTGGTTATAATAGATACAGCAGGAAGACTTCATATAGATGAAGATTTAATGCAAGAATTAAAAGATGTAAAAGAAGCAGTAAAACCAAATGAGATTCTTTTAGTTGTAGATTCTATGACAGGTCAAGATGCTGTTAATGTAGCTGATACATTTAATAATAATTTGGATGTAACAGGTGTAGTTTTAACAAAGCTTGATGGAGATACAAGAGGTGGAGCAGCTTTATCAATACGTCATGTAACTGGAAAGCCAATAAAATTTGTTGGTATGGGAGAAAAGATGAGTGATGTCGAAGTATTCCATCCAGATAGAATGGCATCTAGAATACTTGGAATGGGAGATGTATTATCTCTTATTGAAAAAGCTCAACAAGCAATTGATGAGGATGAAGCAAAGCAACTTACTGAAAGAGTAATGAAACAAGAATTTAATCTTGAAGATTATTTAACAGCAATGGAGCAAATGAAAAAACTTGGTCCGATAAATAAGCTTTTAGAAATGGTTCCAGGTGTTAATAATAAACAATTAGAGGGAATAGATTTTGCAGAAGGTGAAAAACAATTAGGGAAAACTAAAGCAATAATACAATCTATGACCATAAAAGAAAGAAGAAATCCAAGTCTTGTTGCAAGTTCTTCTTCAAGAAAAAGAAGAATAGCAATAGGTTCAGGTACTACAGTACAAGAAGTTAATAAGCTTATAAAGGGTTATGATATGATGAAGAAGAACATGAAACAGTTCAAATCATTACAAAAAGGTTCTAAAAAAGGTCTTTTTGGAAAATTGCCTTTCATGAGTTAATATAAAAAATATATTTTAAAGGAGATGAAAACACATGGCAGTAAAAATTAGATTAAGAAGAATGGGTGCTAAAAAAGCTCCTTTCTACAGAGTTGTTGTTGCAGATTCAAGAAGTCCAAGAGATGGTAGATTCATCGAGGAAATTGGATACTATAACCCAATAGTTGAGCCAGAAGCTGAGATTAAAATCGATGCTGAAAAGGCAGCTAAATGGTTAAACAATGGTGCTCAACCAACTGATATAGTTAAAAAGCTTTTCGTTAAAGCAGGAATTAACAAGTAAATCATAAGGAGGTGAATTCTGCATTAGTTTTACTAAAGCAGAAGGACTTATGAAGAAATTAGTTGAAATTATCGCTAAATCTCTTGTTGATAACCCAGAACTTGTTAGTGTAAATGAGGTCCAAGGAGAGCAATCTTTAGTGTTAGAATTAAAGGTAGCTCCTGAGGATATGGGTAAAGTAATTGGAAAGCAAGGCAGAATTGCCAAAGCTATAAGAACGGTAGTAAAAGCCGCAGCAATAAAAGAAAACAAAAAAGTGATAGTAGAAATCATTTAGTAAGAGTTAGGTATATCCTAGCTCTTTTTGTACATTTAAGTAAAAGGAGAGAACTGCTTTGAAAACTGAATTTTTAAATATAGGCCAAATAGTTAATACTCATGGATTAAAGGGTGAAATGAAGGTAATTCCTTTAACAGATGACATGTATAGATTTGATGATTTAGAAGAGATTATTTTAGATGAAAAAAATATATACATAGAAAATGTTAAGTATCAAAAAGATAGAGTTATATTAAAATTAGAAGGAATTGATACAATAGAACAGGCTGAAAAACTTAAAAAGAAATATGTTAAAGTTCCAAGAGAAGAATCTGTAGAGCTTGAGGAAGATACATATTTTATTACAGATTTAATGGGATGCAAGGTTTTAGATACTGAAGGCTTTGAATATGGAAATATATTTGAAGTAATTCAAACGCCTAGTAATGATGTTTATTGGGTAAAAGGTAAAAAAGAAGTTTTAGTTCCCGTTTTAAAGGAAATAGTTTTAGATATAAATATAAATGATCAAATTATAACTATAAGACCAGTAGGAGATTGGATGGATGAAGATTAATATATTAACTTTATTTCCTGAAATGTTTGATATATTTAATCATAGTATTATAGGAAAAGCTAGGGATAAGAATCTTTTAGAAATAAACACTACTAATATACGTGATTACACAAAGAATAAGCATAAAAAAGTAGATGATTACCCTTATGGTGGTGGTGCTGGAATGGTTATGGCACCTCAACCTGTAGTTGACTCTATAAAAAGTGTTAAAGAAAAAAATAAGGGTAAGGTTATATTTTTAGGTCCTAGAGGAAAAACTTTTAACCAAGAGTTAGCAAATGAACTTTCAAAAGAAGAAGAATTGATATTTGTATGTGGGCATTATGAGGGAATTGATGAGAGAGCATACCAATATTTTGATATGGAAATTTCTCTTGGAGACTTTGTGCTAACGGGTGGAGAGATGGCTTCAATTCCTGTAATTGATAGTATTTGTAGATTAGTTCCAGGGGTTTTAGGTAAATCAGAAAGTTTTGAAGAAGAATCTTTTTATAATGGGGCTTTAGAGTATCCACAGTATACAAGACCTGAAGAATTTGAAGGAGAAAAAGTGCCGGAAGTGCTTCTTTCAGGACATCATGAAAATATAAGAAAGTGGAGACGAAGAGAGTCTTTAATTATAACAAGAGAGCGAAGAAAAGATTTATTTGAAAAAATAACTTTATCAAAAGAAGATAAAAAGTTATTAAAATAATAATATCTTTTTTTGTTGCTTATATGAATTTAATGTGATAAAATAAGCGTTGTGCTAGTACGGGCGTTCCTCTATCAAGCATTTGGTAAGAGCGTCATATTTATAAACTAAGGAGGGAATGCACATGAACGAATTAATAAGACAAATAGAACAAGAACAAATCAGAACTGATTTACCTGCATTTAACGTTGGAGATACTGTTAAAGTATACGTAAAAGTTAAAGAAGGTACAAGAGAGAGAGTTCAAATGTTCGAAGGAACAGTTCTTAAGAAGCAAAATGGTGGATTAAGAGAGACTTTCACAGTAAGAAGAATAGCTTACGGTGTTGCAGTTGAAAGAACTTTCCCAATAAACGCACCTATCATTGAGAAGGTAGAAATCTCAAGAAGAGGTAAAGTAAGAAGAGCTAAGTTATTCTACTTAAGAGATAGAGTAGGTAAGGCTGCTAAAGTTAAAGAGTTAATAATAAGATAATTTTAAAAAAATAGGGGCTTTTATAGTCCCGTTTTTTGTTATATAAAGATATTTTATATATACATAAGGAAGGAATGATTTTATGGCAATTAACTGGTTTCCAGGTCATATGGTAAAAACAAAAAGAGAGATAAAAGAAAACTTAAAGCTAGTTGATGCAGTTATAGAAATTAGAGATGCTAGGATTCCACTTTCAAGTTGTAATCCTGACGTAGATGATTTATGTAAAGGCAAACCGAGACTGATATTACTTAATAAAAGTGATTTAACAGACCCAAGTGCAACAAAGAAGTGGATAAATCATCTTACAAGGGAAAATGTAAAAGCAATTGAAGTTAATAGTTTAAAAGGTGATGGATTAAAAAATATTAAACCTATAATTCTAAGTTTTCTAAAAGAAAAACATGATAGAATGAAAGCTAAAGGTTTAGTCAAAATAACTACAAGAGTTATGGTAGTTGGAATACCTAATGTTGGAAAATCTACGTTTATAAATAAGCTAGCTAGAAATAATATAGCTAAAACAGGGGATAGACCAGGAGTAACAAAGAGTAAACAATGGATAAAAACTTCTATTGGAATAGAACTTATGGACACACCAGGAATATTATGGCCTAAGTTTGAAGATGAGACTGTAGCGTTAAATCTAGCATTTACTGGAGCTATAAAAGATGAAATAATGGATACAGAAGAGTTAGCGTATAAGTTAGTTGAAAGATTACAAGAAGTAGCCCCAAAGGCTTTAATGACTAGATATAAGCTTGATAAATTAGAAGAAACACCTTTAGAAAATTTAGATAAAATAGCTAGAAAAAGAGGATGTATAGTTTCAGGTGGAGAAATAAACTATAATAGGATTGCAGCTATATTATTAGATGAATTTAGAGGAGGAAAAATAGGAAATATTTCTTTAGAAACTCCGTAATAGAGGTGATTATAATGGAAGAAAATTTAAATATATTATTTAATAAAAGAGAAGAATTAAATTTTAAAGAAATAAATGAAATATTATCTACAATTAATATAGATAAAAGCAAGGAAGATTTAATTAGAAATATTTCAAAAGAATTATCAAAGGATAAGAGAAAAAATGTTATTTCTTTAGGTTTGAAATTAGAAAATAAATTAAATAAATATTTAAAGGAAGTTGAAAGAGTTCAAAATATGTATTTATTCGACAAATCTTTTGGAAACTATGATTATATAGCTGGGGTGGATGAAGTTGGAAGAGGGCCTTTAGCGGGTCCTATAGTCTCAGCAGCAGTAGTTTTAAATTTAAAAGATTTAGATGAAATAATACTTGAAATAAATGACTCTAAAAAATTAAATGAAAAAAAGAGAAACTATCTTTCTGATTTAATAAAAGAAAAAGCTATATCTTATAATATAGCTTTATTAGATAATAAAGAAATAGATGAAAAAGGTATTGCATATTGTAATAACAAAATATTCATAGATGCTTGCGATGGATTGTCAGTAAAACCAGATTTGGTTTTATCAGATGGATATCTTATAAAAAACTTTAATATTTTAAATAAATCAGTTATTAAAGGAGATAGCAAAAGCGCCTCAATTGCCTGTGCATCTATTATAGCTAAAGTTTATAGAGACAATATAATGAAAGAATACGATGCAAAGTATCCCCAATATGATTTTGCACAAAACGTAGGTTATGGAACTCAAAAACATATTGAAGCTATAAAAAAATTTGGACCAATTAAAATTCATAGAGTTTCTTTTTTACAAAATATACTTTTAGAAGAGTAAAAAAAATCCCTACTTAAAATGTGAAAACAATTCATATTTTAGTATGTAGGGATTTTTTTATTTAGAAAATTCTTATATTGAATTAAAGCATAAATTTTTAAAAAGCGTAATTTACCTGTTGTATATGTTTTTGAGTTAAGAATGCTATATGTTTTCACTCTTATTTTTGAAAATTAAAAGTAAATTTTATATTAAAATATTTTTAATATAATTAAATTTTAATTAATAATCTTAAATTATTTCTCCATTAACAAATTTTCTATAATTTAAAGCTTCTAAAATATGTTTATCTTGAACTTTATCAACACCATCTAAATCACTAATAGTTCTAGAAACTTTTAAAATTCTATCTAAAGCTCTATTGCTTAAGCTCCATTTTTTCCAAAAAACCTTTAGAATATCTTCAGCAGAATTTTCAAGTTTTATAAATTTTATTATTTCACTATGATTTAATCTAGAATTACATTTATTTTGTTCATAACGTCTTATTTGAATTTCACGAGCTTTTAAAACCCTGTCTTTTATAACAATAGATTTTTCACCTTTAGTTTTGCTTCTAAATTCGGTAAAATCAATATAAGGAATACATACAAAAATATCTATTCTATCTAAAATTGCTTTAGAAAGCCTATTTAGATATTTAATGCGTTCATTTTCAGAACAAGTACAAATTCTATTATCTAAAAAGCTAGATAAATAATTTCCACAAGGACAAGGATTAAAAGCACCAACAAATAAAAAATCACTAGGAAAAGTAGCACTACAATTAACTCTAGAAAGGGTTATTTCTTTATTTTCTAAAGGTTGTCTTAAAAGTTCAATAATACTTTTATTAAATTCTAAAAGTTCATCTAAAAATAAAACTCCTCTATGCGATAAGGATATTTCTCCTATTTTTAAATCACGGCCTCCACCAACCATAGCAGAAGGAGTTATAGTATGGTGAGGAGCTCTAAAAGGACGCTCTTTTAATAAACCATCTTCTTGCAATTTTCCAGAAACACTATATATTTTAGAAACATCTAAGCTTTCTTCAAAAGATAAAGATGGCAATATAGAGGGAAGTCTTTCAGCAAGCATTGTTTTTCCACTTCCAGGAGGTCCGAACATTAAGATGTTATGATTTCCAGCAGCAGCAATTTCTAAAGCTCGTTTAGCACTTTCATTGCCTGCAACTTCAGAGAAATCTTTTAAATTATCGTTAAGTATTTCAGTGTAAGTGCTATCTTTTAATGGGAGAATATCACTGTAAATAAGTAAGTTTGAAACTTCTTTTAAATTATTTAAGGGATAAGTTTTAATTTTATCAGATAGTATACATTCTTTGTGATTTTTAGTAGGAAGAATAAACGAATCAAATCCATTTTCTAAAGCTTTTAATAAAATTGTTAAGGCACCATTTATTTTTCTTAAATTTCCTTCAAGGGATAATTCACCTATAAATAAAGTCTTTGATATATTTTGTGAGTTTATTTGACTACTTGCAATTAACAATCCTATCGCGATAGGCAAATCTAAAAGAGTTCCTATTTTTTTTATGTCTGCAGGAGCTAAGTTTATAGTTATTCGTCCTAAAGGAAAATCAAAACCAGAATTAACAATAGCAGAGCGAACTCTTTCTTTTGACTCTTTAACAGATGCATCAGGAAGTCCAACTATTGAAAAGGTTGGAAGTCCTTTTGAAATATCCACTTCAACTTTTACTATTTTAACTTCAAGCCCATAAAAAGTAGCACTTTTAATGGTTACTGCCATATTAAATCACCTCCTACTTAAGTATTGACAATATTAAAGTAATAATAATCACTTATTTGGTAATAATTCTAAAGTAAAGGAAGTGAGACTATGAAAAAGCTAAATAAGTTAGTAGGAAATATAGGTGAAAACCTAGCATTAAACTTTTTAGTTAATAAGAATTATATAATTTTAGAAAAAAATTATAGATTTCATAAAAATGAAGTAGATATTATTGCCAAGAAAAATAACATTATAATATTTGTTGAAATAAAAAGTAGGGTTAACAATAAATACGGATATGGAGAAGAGGCAGTAAATTATATAAAACAAAAGCAGATAATAAAAGTTGCTAACTATTATTTACAAAAAAATAACTTTAGTAATTATTTTTTTAGATTTGATGTTTTAACTGTAAAATTTAATGATACTATGGTGCCAATGTTTAATCATATAAAAGATGCTTTTAGAGCTTAGGTAAGATAATTATGAGAGGTGAAACTGGTATGGATGAATATAAAATTTGGTTTGCTAATTTAGACATAAGCGAAAAGATTAAAAAAGAACTTTTTTATAAATATAATTCTGAAAATGATATATTTTTAGATAAACAAAATATATATTTAGAGAAAAAGGATGTTGACAAAAAAATTCTAAACATATTAAATGATATTGATACTTTAAATTTAGAGCAAATGATAAAAAAAGGTATAGGTCTAATAAGTATAAGAGATGAAGAATATCCAGAATGCCTTAAGAATATAGATGAACCACCAATATATTTGTTTTATAGAGGAGATATTAGCTTAGTAACATCTAAAGTTAATTGCGGGATAGTAGGTTCAAGAAGATGCACAATATATGGATCCGAAGTTACAAAGTTAATAGCTAAAAGATTATCTACCTATGGGATATCTATAATTAGTGGAGGTGCTTTGGGAATAGATTCAATTGCACACAAAACAGCCGTTGAAAACGAAGGAACAACTGTAGCTGTATTTGGCTGTGGTATAGATGTGTGTTATCCAGCAAATAATAAATTATTATACGAAAATATAATAAAAAATGGTTGTTTAATAAGTGAATTTAGACCTGGTACACCACCTTTTGGATATAATTTTCCAAGAAGAAATAGAATAATAAGTGGGTTATCTAAAGTTTTAATAATTGTAGAGGGAACTAAAAAAAGTGGATCTATGATTACTGCAAAATTTGCCTTAGATCAAGGAAAAGAAATTTTTGCAATACCAGGTTCTATTTTATCACCTTTAAGTGAAGGGCCGAATGGGCTTATAAAAGATGGAGCATTAGTTATAGATTCTCTAGAGGAATTAAAGGCTTACTTTAATTTTGAAATAGGAAAAAGAAGCGTTCCGCTTAGGAGTTCTCTAAAAGAGAGAATTTTAAAGTTATTAATGCAAGGACCTAAGCATATTGATGAAATAATAAGGATTATTAATATTGACACAGCTGATATTTATAGGTTATTATTTGAAATGCAATTTGACAATGAAATAATTAGTTTAGTAGGAAACTATTATAGTAAAGTAAATTAGCATTTATATAAACTAAATTAATTTTGATTATATAAGGGGGTGAATACTCCGAAATAATTTTTTCGGAGTTAAAAATGGGTCAAAATCTTGTAATAGTTGAATCACCAGCAAAGGCGAAAACAATAGGAAAATATTTAGGTAAGAATTATATAGTAGAAGCATCAATGGGCCATATTAGAGATTTGCCAAAAAGCCAATTAGGCGTTGATATAGATAATAATTTTAATCCTAAATATATAACTATAAGAGGAAAAGGTGAACTTTTAGACAAATTAAAAAAATTAGCAAAAAAAAGCGATAAGGTTTATCTTGCAACGGATCCAGATAGAGAGGGTGAAGCTATTTCATGGCATTTATCTTATGCTCTTAAAATACCAAAGGATAAAAAATGTAGAATAGTTTTCAATGAGATAACAAAGGTTGCGGTTAAAAACTCAATAAAAAATGCTAGAACTATTAATATTAATGTAGTAGATGCGCAACAAGCAAGAAGGGTTTTAGATAGATTAGTTGGATATGAAATAAGTCCACTTCTCTGGAGAAATGTAAAATGGGGTTTAAGTGCAGGAAGGGTTCAATCGGCTGCGTTAAAACTTATTTGTGATAGGGAAGAAGAAATTAAAAAGTTTATTGCTAGGGAATATTGGACAGTAGATTGTAAACTTAAAAAAGCTAATAAGAAATTTAATGTAAGAATAAGTACTTATAAAGGTAAGAAGTTTGAAATATTTACTGAAGAGGAAGCTAATAAAACAATAAATGAATTAAGAGAAAATGAGTTTGCTGTTAAAAAAGTTAAAAAAGGAATTAAAAATAAAAATCCTCTTCCACCTTTTACAACAAGTACTCTTCAACAAGACGCTAGTAAGAAGTTGAATTTTATGACAAAAAGAACAATGTCTATAGCACAACAACTTTATGAAGGGGTTGAAATAAAAGGTCATGGAACAATAGGTTTGATAACTTATATGAGAACCGATTCCGTTAGAATTTCAAATGAAGCACAAGAAAAATCTTTAGAGTTTATAAAAGGTTTTTATGGAGAGGACTATATTCCAGGGTCTCCTAGACAATACAAAAGTAAAAAAAATATTCAAGATGCTCATGAAGCAATAAGACCAAGTTATATAGATGTAACACCAGATGTTGCAAAAGAAAGTCTTACTAGTGAGCAATATAAACTATACACTTTGATTTGGCAAAGATTTATAGCAAGTCAGATGTCGTCATGTATTTTAAACACTAATTCTATAGAAATAGAAAATGGAGATTATAAATTAAAAGCATCAGGTTCTACTATAAAATTTGACGGGTTTATGAAAGTTTATGAATATACAAACGATGAAGAAGATAATGATGTTATATTACCTGAAATATTAGAAGGTGAAACTTTAAAAGAAGAAAGCCTAGAAGGAAAACAACATTTTACTCAACCACCTGCAAGGTATAGTGAAGCGTCTTTTGTTAAGTTATTAGAAGAGAAGGGTATAGGAAGACCAAGTACTTATGTACCTACTATTTCAACTTTAGTTGATAGGAAATATGTACAAAGAGAAAAGAAAATTCTTATACCAACAGAGTTAGGCTTTATAGTAAATGGAATAGTAAGTGAGTATTTTAAGCAGATAGTAGATACGGATTTTACAGCAGAAATGGAGCAAAAGCTTGATTTTATTGAAGAAGGAAAAGAAAATTGGACTGAAATAGTTAAAGAGTTTTTTGATCCATTAAAAGTTGCTATAGAGAAAGCTGAAAAAGAAATTTCTAAAATAATAATAGAGGATAAGGTAAGTGACGTACCATGTGATAAGTGCGGAAAAATGATGGTTATAAAGCATGGAAGGTTTGGAGATTTTTTAGCATGTCCAGGTTATCCTGAGTGCCAAAACACAAAACCTATAGTTCACGAAATAAAGGCTCCTTGTCCTTTATGCGGCGGTAAAGTCCTTTTAAAGAGAAGTAAAAAAGGAACAAAGTTTTATGGATGTTCAAACTATCCTGAATGCACTTTTGTAAGTTGGCATGAGCCTTCAGAACAAAAATGTGAAAAATGTGGAAGTATTATGGTTTATAAATATAATAAAACCAAAGGGAAATATTTAGAATGTACTAATAAAGAGTGTAAACATAAAATAGAACTAAATAATAAAGAAGAATAATTAAATTCTCCTATTTCAGTTGTCGAAATAAATAAAAGATGGTTGAAATAGGAGAATTATTATGTTAATATATTTTAGTGCAACAAACAATTTGCAAAATTAAAATAATTTTCAATTTTCTAAAAATATAAAAAATTCAATATATAGTTAATATAGTAATTTTAACAGGGGGAAGATTATGTCAACATTATTAAATAAAACTAGAATGTTAAATAAAATATTACAAAAGTCAGGTACGGAATCAGTAGCTTTTGAAGATATATGTAAACTTTTAAGTGAGGTTCTTTCATGTAACGTATACGTAGTTAGTAGAAAAGGAAAATTATTAGGACATACTTTTTCTGAAAACTTTGAATGTGAAATAATGAAAAGAAAAGTTTTAGATGAAAAAAGATTTCCAGAAGATTATAACATGAAGCTTTTAAATATTCATGAAACAATTTCAAATGTAGCTAATAAAGGACAATGTGTTTTTGAAGGTGAAGGAGATTGTATGATATCTGATAAAATATCAACAATTGTTCCTATAATAGGAAATAGAGAAAGATTAGGAACGCTTTTATTAGCTAGATTTAATGTTCCATTTACAGATGAAGATTTAGTTTTAGCAGAGTATAGTGCAACTATTGTTGGTATGGAAATGCTTAGAGCAAAACAAGATGAATTTGAAGAAGAAGCTAGAAAGAAAGCGGTAGTTCAATTAGCTATAGGAACTTTATCATATTCGGAGCTTGAAGCTGTTGAGCATATATTTGATGAATTAGATGGAACTGAAGGACTTTTAGTTGCATCAAAAATAGCCGATAAAGTAGGAATAACTAGATCAGTTATAGTAAATGCTTTAAGAAAGTTTGAAAGTGCTGGAGTTATTGAGTCAAGATCTTTAGGAATGAAAGGTACGCACATAAAAATACTTAATAATAAATTAATGGAAGAGTTAAAGAAAATTAAGTAATTAAAATAAAGTTATCTTATTTACTGTAAATAGGATAACTTTATTTTATGTAGAAATTTTACATATTTTAAAAAACAAAAAATTCTACAAATTATAATAAAATTTATAAAATTTTTATTGATTACATTAAAGTCATATGATATACTATCAAAGGTAATAAAATACACACATTATCCAATTCATGAAATGGTGCCTTATTTTAAGGAGGTTTCTTGAATATGACGATAATGGAGGCATAACCATAGGAGGTAACACAATGTCAGTAATATCAATGAAACAATTATTAGAAGCAGGTGTACACTTTGGACACCAAACTAGAAGATGGAACCCTAAGATGGCTGAATACATCTTCACAGAAAGAAACGGTATATATATAATAGATCTTCAAAAGACTGTTAAGAAAGCTGAAGAAGCTTACTACTTCATAAAAGAAGTTGCAACAGAGGGAAAAGATATATTATTTGTTGGTACTAAAAAACAAGCTCAAGAAGCTATAAAAGATGAAGCTATTAGATCAAACATGCACTTCGTAAACCATAGATGGTTAGGTGGAATGTTAACTAACTTCAACACTATAAAAACAAGAATTAAGAGATTAAACAGCCTTAAAGAAATGGAACAAGATGGAACTTTTGAAGTTCTTCCAAAGAAAGAAGTTATCAAGTTAAGAGCTGAAATGGAAAAACTTGAGCAAAACTTAGGTGGAATTAAAGAATTAAACGCATCTAACATAGGAGCTATGTTCGTTGTTGATCCAAGAAAAGAGAAGAATGCTATAGCAGAAGCTAAAATTCTTGGAATTCCTGTAGTTGCAATAGTTGATACTAACTGTGATCCAGATGAAGTTGATTACGTAATCCCAGGTAACGATGATGCTATAAGAGCGGTTAAATTAATAACTGCTAAAATGTCTGACGCTATAATAGAAGGCAGACAAGGTGAGCAAATAGCTGAGTAATATAAATATAAGGTAGATGAGGATATTATTCTTCATTTACCTTTTAAATTAACATCTAAAGGAGGAATTAATGATGATAACTGCAAAATCAGTTAAGGAATTAAGAGAGAGAACTGGCGCTGGAATGATGGATTGTAAAAAAGCGTTAACAGAAACTAATGGAGACATGGAAAAAGCTGTTGAAATATTAAGAGAAAAAGGTCTTGCTGCTGCTGCTAAAAAAGCAGGTAGAGTTGCTGCTGAAGGTATAGTTAAGACTTATATTTCTGAAGATATGAAGAAGGCTGGAATAGTTGAGTTAAACTGTGAAACAGACTTCGTTGCTGCTAACGAAGAGTTCGTAGCATTTGCTGGAAGATTAGCAGAAATGGCATCAACTACTGAAGCTACAGATGTTGAAGCGTTTATAAACGAGAAATATAACGATGAGAAGACTGTTAAAGAAGCGTTAACTGAGTTAATAGCTAAGCTTGGTGAAAACATGACAGTTAGAAGATTTGAGAAATTCTCAGTTGAAAATGGAGTAATCCAAAGCTACATCCATGGTGGTGGAAGAATAGGTGTAATCGTTGAGTTAGGATCAGAAGCTATTAGCGATAAGGTTAAAGAAGCTGCTAAAGAAGTATGTATGCAAGTTGCTGCTGCAAACCCACTATTCTTAGACGAAAGCCAAGTAGATAAGGATGCTTTAGATAAAGAAAGAGAAATATACAGAGCTCAAGCTTTAAATGAAGGAAAACCTGAAAAAATCGTTGAGAAGATGGTTGAAGGAAGAATTAAAAAATACTATAAAGAAGTTTGTCTTGTAGATCAAGTTTGGGTTAAAGATGGCGATAAGTCAATCTCTAAATACTTAGAAGAAGTTTCAAAAGAAGCTGGTTCAAAAGTAGTAATAAACAAATTTGTAAGATTTGAAAGAGGCGAAGGTATCGAAAAGAAAGAAGAAAACTTTGCTGAAGAAGTTGCTAAGCAGGTTCAAGGAAAATAATTAAAATTAACATAAGAGAATAAGAGAACACTTAGTAGTGTTCTCTTTTTTTGAAAAAAATACTTATTTAAGGTAAAAAATGGAGGTATAATAATGGAAGGGTGCAAATATAAAAGAGTAATGCTAAAATTATCAGGAGAAGCTTTATCAGGAGAAGGTGGATTTGGAATAGATTTTAATATTGCTACAAGAATTGCAGAAGAAATTAAAGAACTAGTTGATATGGGTATTGAAGTTGGTGCTGTTGTAGGTGGCGGAAACATCTGGAGAGGCAGAAGTGGTGAAGGCATGGACAGAACAACTGCTGACTATATGGGCATGTTAGCAACTAGTATAAATGCCCTTGCATTACAAGATTCTTTAGAATCATTAGGAGTGAACACAAGAGTTCAAACAGCTATAGAAATGAAGGAAATAGCAGAGCCATTTATAAGAAGAAGAGCTATGAGACATCTTGAAAAAGGTAGAGTTGTTATATTTGGTGCAGGAACAGGAAATCCATATTTCTCAACAGATACAGCAGCAGCTTTAAGAGCAGCAGAAATTGAAGCTGATGTTATACTACTTGCTAAAAAAGTAGATGGAGTTTATGATAAGGATCCACATAAATATTCAGATGCTAAAAAATATGATACACTATCATATATAGATGTTTTAGAGCAAGGACTTCAAGTTATGGATTCAACAGCGACTTCACTTTGTATGGACAATAGTATTCCAATACTTGTGTTTGGTTTAGATGCTCCAGGAAACATTAAGAGAGCCTTAAAAGGTGAAAAAATAGGAACTTTAGTTTGCAAAAAATAGGAGGTAATATGTATGATTAAGGACATAAAGAAAAAAGCAGAAGAAAAAATGAATAAGACTATAAGCGTTTTAAAAAGTGATTTTTCAACTATGAAAGCTGGAAGAGCAAACCCTACAATGCTTGATAGAATTCAAGTTGAGTATTATGGAAGCATGTGCCCTTTAAGCCAGGTTGCCAGTGTTTCAGCACCAGAACCAAGAATGTTATTGATTACTCCATGGGAAAAAACTCTTTTAAAAGATATAGAAAGAGCTATATTAAAATCAGATCTTGGAATCAATCCTTCAAATGATGGAGCTGTTATAAGATTATTAGTTCCTGAATTAACAGAAGAAACAAGAAAAAATCTTGTTAAAAACATCAAGAAAACTGGTGAAGATGCTAAAGTTGCTATAAGATCTATAAGAAGAGATGCTAACGATAAAGTAAAAGCACTTAAAAAAGACGGAGATTTATCTGAAGATGAATTAAAAAAAGCAGAAGATGATATTCAAAAAGTAACAGATACTTATATTAAGCAAATAGATACTTTAACAGTGGCTAAAGAAAAAGAAATTATGTCAATATAACTAAAAAACCTGCTGTTTTAGCAGGTTTTTTTATTATAGAAACAGAAAAAAGAAAAGGAAGGTATTTTTATGCTGAATTTCTTTAAATCAAATAATTTGCAAAATAAATCTCAAGGAATAAAATTAGATAAAAATAAAATTCCAAAACATATTGCTATAATAATGGATGGAAACGGAAGATGGGCAAAACAAAGAAATCTACCAAGAACATTAGGGCACAAAGCTGGAGTTGAAACTATTAGAAGGATAATTAAAGAGTGTGATAGGTTAGGTGTAAAATATTTAACTCTATATGCTTTTTCGACAGAAAATTGGAAAAGACCAAAAGATGAAGTTAGTGCTTTAATGAAACTTTTAGTAGAATATTTAAGAAAAGAATTTGAAGAATTAAATAAAAATAATGTAGTTATAAATCATATTGGAGATATATCAAAACTACCTAATATATGTCAAGAAGAACTTTTATCAGCTTATGAAAGAACTAAAAATAATAGGGGAGTAGTATTAAATCTTGCTCTAAATTATGGGGGAAGAGATGAAATATTACATGCTATTAAAAACTTATATAAAGAGGTTGAGTGCGGGGAAATTGCATTAGGTGATATAAATGACAAAACTTTTTCTAAGTTTTTGTATACAGAAGATATGCCAGATCCTGATTTAATTATTAGGCCAAGTGGAGAGCAAAGATTAAGTAATTTTCTACTTTGGCAATGTGCATATTCAGAATTTTGGTACTCAAGCATAAATTGGCCTGATTTTAAAGAAAACGATCTTCAACAAGCTATCTTTGATTATCAAAACAGAGATAGAAGGTTTGGAGCAATAAAAAAATAGGGGGTATAATATGAAATCTAACAGTAGATATTTAGGTGCTTTAGTAATGGCACCATTTGTAATTCTAATATTTTTAGGTGGTTTATTCCTAAAAGGATTAGTAATAGCATTATCGGTACTTGGATTGTATGAATTTTATAAAACAGTAAAAGTTAAAAAGTATAATCCAATTTCAATCATAGGATATATTTTACTTGTACTTTATTATATAACAAATAATAAATTTGAAGCTTTATCAGTTATCATTATATTAGCTACATTTGTACTTTTGTGCATACCTATATTAGATTTAAAATATAATTTTATAGATATGTCGCTTACTTTACTAGGATTCATATATGTAGGAGTATTTTTTAGTTTTATATACTTAGTGAACGACAAACCTTATGGAAATTATTTGATTTGGTTAATATTTTTATCTTCATGGCTTTGTGATACAACAGCTTATTATACAGGAAGATTTTTTGGAAAACATAAATTATGTCCAAAAGTTAGCCCCAAAAAAACAATAGAAGGTTCTATTGGAGGACTTCTAGGAAGTACTATTGCTTGTGGTATTTTTGGAATAATAATAAGTAAATACGTTCCTAATATAGCAACTTATCATTACTTTATAATAGGAACTATATGTGGTGTGTTCTGTCAATTTGGGGATTTAGTAGCTTCTTCAATAAAAAGATTTGTAGACATAAAAGATTATAGCAACCTTATTCCAGGACATGGTGGCATATTAGATAGATTTGATAGCATATTGTTTTCGGGAGTAGTTGTATATATGTATTTAACATATATAGTATTAATGTAAAACTAAGAGAACAATTAATTTTGTCAAGAATAAATTTTAGAAAAGATAATAAAAATCTAAGCTCTATACATTATCAATGTAGTGCATCATATCAACAAAGGGGCTGTATCAAAATAAACCTAGATATTAGCTCAAAAAAAGAGGATTCGAATTAAGAATCCTCTTTTTGTGCATTATATAGATATGAATAATAGATATATAATGCCAACACATAAAATATTATGTCCAATTAATAATAATTTTATAATACCTATAGATGATTCGGTAAGATTGCTTTTTGAAATTATGGAGGGATTAAATTATGAAAAATTATATGAAACGTATTCTACCTTAGGTAGAAATCCAGCAATCAATCCTAAAAATCTATTGAAAGTAGTTATATATGGCTATATGGAAAGAATTTATTCAAGTAGAAAGTTAGAAAAAGCTTGTAAGAGGGATATTAATTTCATTTGGCTTCTACAAGGAGAGAAAGCACCTAATCATAATACAATTGCTAGGTTTAAAAGTAAGAGATTAGTACACTGTATTGAAGATTTGTTTAATCAATTCATTGTTAAACTTGGAGAAATTAATGAAATAAAGTATGAAAATATTTTTATTGATGGAACTAAAATAGAAGCAAATGCTAATAGATATAGTTTTGTTTGGAAGAAAGCTATTGCTAAGTTTGAAGTGAAATTACAAGAAAAAATCAAGTTAGTTCTTAATAAAACAATAAAAGAATTTAATTTAAATGTGCTAATTCCTAAAAATAAAATTACAGTGTCTTTTGTAGATTTAATTTTAAAAATGCTTAATTGTTTAAAGGTTAAAGAAAATATTAAATTTGTTTATGGAAAAGGAAAAAGTAAGCTTCAAAAGGCCATAGAACTACTAGAAGAGTTTACACAAAGACAAAGAAAATATGATAACTATAATAGTATTTTCAAGGGAAGAAATAGTTTTTCAAAAACTGATACTGATGCTACTTTTATGAGAATGAAAG
>X256_Zander__coassemble_44_pt1 | contig 25164 bp, 17 predicted proteins | sample X256_Zander__metabat2_high_PE_003 | metagenome-assembled genome bin X256_Zander | reverse complement strand
AGATTCCAATAGAATATAAACTTTATGATAAATCTAAAACTAAACTAGAATTAGCGGTAGATATGATAACAAGAAGTGTTGCTTCATTAGAAAACTATCAATTAGTAGTTTTATGTGATAGTTGGTATACAAAAAAGCCATTATTACAAGCATTAACTAAATTTGAAAATGTTGATATTATAGGAGCATTACGTAGTGATACTGTTCTATTTGATTTAACTCCTAAACCTACTGGTAAAAGAGGAAGACCAAGAAAAAAAGGAGATAGACTTAATTATCGTAATTTTAAGTATCAAAAAGAAGATAATTATTTTACAGCAACTGTTAAAGTAATTACTAACTTACTTGAAGATGCAGTATATATTACTGTAACAACTACTGATGTAGAAAAGTTTTCATCTGTTAGATTATATATGAGTACTATAAATCCTGATGAAATCAATGCTTTTGATGATGCTTCTGATAAAAATGCTTTAAATTCTAAACCTAAAAATAAAACTATCTTCAATGTATACAGAATGCGTTGGAATATTGAGGTTGTTTTTTATCAAGTTAAATCCTTTTGGTCTTTTGGAAATTATATGGTGAGAAATAAGGAAGCTATAGAAAAATATATAAATTTAATAGGGGTATCGTATACCCTAACTTCCTTATTACCATTTTTAAGTAGTAATTTTTCAAATTATAAATTCCAAAGTCCACAGGAAACAAAATATCATCTATCTGAATGTATTTCGAGAGAATTAATTTATAGCAATTTGCTGAAAACACTACGAATTAACAAAAATATAAATACATTAGAAGATGTTATTAAATATCTAAATCAGGATTCTTTAGCAAGTTAATTTTATTGGAAAGTGGTGTAATAATAATTAAAAAGAGATATATAGATAAAGAATCTAAAACCTTAATAAATTCTAATAAAGAAAAGCATGGAGCCTTTAGCATTATTAATAGGGTTAAATTAAAATTTTTACTTGTTTATCTATATATTAACATATAATTTTAAAAAATTTATTACAAAATTATAGATAATAGCACTTCATTTTAAAAACAAGCAAATTTAGCAGTAAAAAATTTAATAATTAGTAATTATTGAAAGGCAATTAATAATAAAGTATAATTAGAAATGTAGTTCAAAAAATGAACGGGGGATTTGTGTGAAAGAAAAAGATTTTAAACTTTTAAATGTAATAAACAACTTTAATAGTTTAAGCCAAAGAGAGTTAGCAAAAAGATGTGATATATCTTTAGGTAAAACAAATACTTTAATAAAAAGATTTACAGAAGATGAACTTATATACTTAAAGGAATTTAATAATAATAAACAATATAAATTAACTAAAAAAGCTTTAAATCTACTAGAAAATAAAATAAAAGAAGATAGCTTAAAGAAAATAAACTTATATGATAATTCTTTTAAGAAAATTAACCAAGCAATTATATTAGCAGCTGGTGAAAAAAAAGAATTTGGAAAACCTACAGGTCTTATTGAAATAGAAAATACTAAAATAATTGAAAGAACTTTAGATATATTAAAGAATAATGGAATTGAAAAAATAATAGTTGTTGTTGGATATGAATCAAGTCAGCTTGAAAAATTGGCTAAAAAAAGAGATTTAATCTTAGTTAAAAATGAAAAATACAAATGGACTGGAACTATGGCATCTTTAGCTAAGGCTAAAAATCATATAACAGATGATTTTTTATTAGTTGAGAGTGACATTGTTTTTGAAGAAAGAGCAATTGAAGAGGTTATTAACAATAAACATAGGGATTGTTTATTAGTAACTAATGAAACAGGTTCTGGTGATGAAGCTTTTGTAGAGATTAGAGATGGATATGTTTTTAAGGTCTCTAAAGATATTCATATGTTTAACAATATAGATGGAGAATTAGTTGGAGTAACTAAAATATCTTATAAGGTATTTAATAAAATGATTGAAGCTTTTGAAGATAATAAAAATCCATATTTAAATTATGAATATTCACTTTTAGATGTCAGTAGAAATTACAACATAGGTTACACAAAAATAGATGATTTAATTTGGTTTGAAATAGATGATAAAGAACATTATGAAAAAGTACAAAATAGAATATATCCTATGATAAAAAGAAGAGAGTTAGAGTTTAAGAATAACTTTGTTAAAGAATGTATAAAAGATGCTTTAGATTTAGAGGATAAGCAAATAGGTAAGATAATACCATCAGGTGGAATGACTAATAAAAATTATAAAGTTTATATAAATGATAAACCTTATATAGTAAGAATGCCTGGAAATGGAACAGATGAAATAATAGACAGAAAAAGCGAAAAAGTAAATGCTAAATTAGCGGTAGAATTAGGTTTAGATAAAAAGATATTGTATATGAATGAAAGTACAGGAGTTAAAATTGCAGAATTTATAAAGGATGCAGAAACTCTAACACCTACTAGTGCTAAACGAGAAAAAAACATGAAACAAGTAGCAAGTATTTTAAATAAACTTCATAAGTCTAATATTGAAATGGAAAACACTTTTGATTCTTTTAAACTTATGAATTACTATGAAAGCTTAATAAAAAAATACAATGGAGAATTTTATCCTAATTATGAAGAAATCAAAGAGAAAGTATTTTTAATTAAAGAAGAATTAAAAGATTTAAATGTAGAGTTAGTACCTTGTCATAATGATACTTTGCCAGATAATTTTGTAAAAAATTCTAAGGGTGAAATGTATTTAATAGATTGGGAATACTCAGGTAAAAATGATCCTATGTGGGACGTAGCTGCACATATTTTAGAAGCAGATTTTAATGAAAATGAAGAAGAATTATTTTTAAATATATATTTTGGAGATAAACCCAAGAAAAATATGTTAAAGAGAGTGCTTATAAATAAAATATGTCAAGATTTCTTATGGTCTCTTTGGACTATATTAAAAGAAGCTAAAGGAGATGACTTTGGAAGCTATGGAATAGAAAGATACAATCGAGCTATTGAAAATCTTAAAAATTTAGCTTTTAGGAGTAATTAATGATTAAAAAAAATAAAATTAATGCCTATGGAAGTTTATTAGGAATAACTTCAGGAATATGTTGGGGATTAGATACTGTTTTAATAGGAATAATTTTATCTATGTTTCCTTTTAATATGGTAGAGCTTGTGTTTTTAGCTCCTTTTATAAGTTCGTTTTTTCATGATGGATTTTCAGCTATTTGGATTTTAATATTAACTTTAATAAAAGGTGATTTTGAAAAACTTAAAAAAGCATTTAAAAGTAGAGACTGTAAAATAATAGTATTAGGTGCTATTTTAGGTGGGCCTGTGGGTATGAGTGGGTATTTGTTAGCAGTAAAGTATATGGGAGCAGCGTATGCAGCTTCAATATCTGCTATATATCCAGTTGTTGGAGCCTTAATTTCAAGAATATTTTTTAAAGAAAAATTATCAAAAAAATCTTATTTAGGATTAGCTATAAGCATAACAGCTTTAATTATATTAGGATACAACAATACAAATGAAGGTAATGCTAATTTTTGGATAGGGTTTGTGTTTGTTTTAGTTGGAGTTTTTGGATGGGCATTAGAGGGTGTTATATGTTCTCGTGGAATGAAAAGTGATGATATTTCACCTTATACAGCTCTTCAAATTAGACAAATAGTTTCTGCCTTAACTTATATTATAGTTTTAATACCTTTACTTGGTGGACTGAAATATGTAAAAATGGTTTTATTTTCACAGGCAGGAATGATGATAATAATAATAGCTCTTATAGGAACTTTATCATATATTTGTTATTACAAAGCAATCGATAGAATAGGTTCTACTAAAGCTATGGGTATGAATATAACTTATTGTATTTGGGCTATTATTTTTGGAGCAGTTCTTGGAACTGATAAAATAACCTTAAAACTTTTAGTTTGTGGAACAATGGTTTTAATAGGCACAATTTTAGGTGCCGATACTAATGAATAGATATATTAATTTAAACAATATATCTGATAATTAATTATTAGATATTATTTGGAGGAATTTTAATGAGAGCAATAATTTTAGCAGCAGGAATGGGAACAAGACTTAGACCTTTAACAAATGATATTCCAAAGTGTTTAGTAAAGGTCTTAGGAGAGCCTATGCTAGAGAGACAGATTAGATTTTTTAAAGAAAAAGGAATTGATGATATAATCGTTACAACTGGATATAAAGCAGAAAAGCTAGATTACTTAACGGAAAAGTATGGAGTAACGCTTGTTCATAATGATAAATATAGTGAATACAATAATATATATACAATGTATCTAGTTAGGAATTATCTAGAAGATGCTTTTGTTACTGAAGCGGATGTTTACATGGCAAGAGATTATTTTGACCCAACTCATAAAGAATCAACTTATTACACGGGTTTTAAAACTGGATTTAATGGAGAATGGATTTTTAAGTTTGATGAAGATAAAAGAGTAAGAGATATAGTAGTTGGAGATGGTGAAGGTCATATAATGTCAGGAGTATCTTACTGGACTAAAGAAGATGGAAAATATATAAAGGAAAAGTTAGAAGAGGCTATTCATAACAGAGATTTTAAGGAACTTTATTGGGATAATATAGTTGCTGAAAATTTATCTAATTTAGAAATAAAAATAAAAGAAATCAATACAGACGATTGGTTTGAGATAGATTCCGTTAAAGATTTAAAAAAGGCAGAAGAAATCTTAAACAAAAAGAATTAATTAAAAATCCCTAGATTTTTATAAGCATAAATCTAGGGATTTTATTTATATAGAAAATTATTAATTAGCCCAATCTCCATCTTTAAAGATTAGAATTTCTCTGTCGTCATTTGTTACACCTGTTATTTCAAGGTCTTCTGTTCCTATCATGAAATCTACATGAGTTAAAGAGGTATTAGCCCCTTTTTCTTTTAATTCTTTTTCTGATAATTTTTCACCATTTTTTAAGCATAAAGGATAAGCTCTTCCTAAAGCTAAATGGCAAGAAGCATTTTCATCATATAGAGTATTGAAGAAAACTATTCCTGATAGTGAAATAGGTGAATGATAAGGCACTAGAGCAACTTCTCCTAAATAATGAGAACCTTCATCTGTTTCTATTAAATGTTTTAAGGTATCGTAGCCTTTTTTAGCTGTAAAGTCTATAACCTTTCCATCCTTAAAAGTTAAAGAAAAATCTTCTATTAAGCTTCCACCATAGTTAAGTGGTTTAGAGCTATAAACAATACCATTAACTCCAGTTTTTTTAGGCATAGAAAAAATCTCTTCAGTTGGCATATTAGCAATAAATTCAATTCCACCAGTAGTGTATTCAGCACCACCAGCCCATAAATGCTCTTTAGGTAACTCTATTACAAGATTGGTTCCTAAAGAATTTTTAAAATGTAAGCTATGAAGATTTGCATTATTTAAGAAGTCCATTTTTTCTTTTAATATTTTTTTGTGTTCATCCCAAGCCTTAACAGGATCATCTTTATCAACTCTTACTATTTTAAATATAGCATCCCAAAGTTTATTCATAGCTTCTTCTTCTGATGCATTTGGGAATACCTTTGTAGCCCAACCAACAGTAGGAATTGAAACTATAGACCAAGAATTTTGATTGCTCATTATTCTTTCATAAAAATCTTTTAAAGCTATGTTTCTAACTTTTGAAGATTTAGCAATTCTTTCAGGAGAAACATCTTTTAAAAGCTCTGGATCTGATGCAAGTATACTTAAAAATGCAGCACCATCTTTTGCATAACTTACCATAGAATCAACTTGCCAACTAGGCATTGTTTCAAATGTCTCTTCTGCTGCTTTTAAATAAGTGATTTTAGAAGTCTTTTCATCGTTCCAATGAACAACAACTTCTTTAGCACCTTCATCGTAAGCAACATCAACTATCATTCTTACGAAATCAGCACATTCAATAGGTGTTCTTATAACAAGAGTTTGACCTTTTTGAATGTTAATACCAGTTTTTACTGCTAAGGTAGCATATTTTTTTAATGTATCTTTTTCCATAAAAAGCACCTCTTTTTAGCTATAAAATTTTTGCTTGTTTAATATTATTGTTGCACAATTTATGGTAAAAGTACAATAGTTATTTTAACTCAATAAATTTTGATGTATCTACAGTATAAAAGCCATCATAATAAGCCTCACCATCAACAGTTATGTAACATTTAGGAACTTTAAAATTATATCCAATAGTATTTACTAAGGTTAATATAATTGCCTTTCTTTGATTTGATGAAAGCTTATATAAATTAGGTTCTTCGTCTAAATCTATGTTTGCAACATTATTAGTAACGGAAAAAACAATACTATTAATCTTAATGTCATCTGATACTAAAGTTAATAAATTTTTATGAGGAGAATTAAGTTCTTTTAATAAAGCATCTTGATTACTTATGCCAAATTCTAAAGGAAGCATTTTGTCTTTAAAATAAGATTTATGATTTGCTTTATCATAATAAAATATTCTAAAATTTTCTGAATAAGGACAATTTTTAGAGACAGAAACAAGTTCACTATTTTTTGAAAAGTTATTATCATCAAAAGTTATTTTAACAAGACCTAAATCCTTTGAAAAATATTTTGTGATTTTTGAATTTCCAGCATAGGTTACGACCTCAACGGTTTTTAAAATTCCGTAAGGAAGTGTTATTTCTTTATCTACATCTGTTATTGTATGTTTTGTGCCATCAACATCCAACCAAGTATTGCCTGGCTTTATGGGGGATTTTAAAATTATAGTTTTTTTACTACTTTTTTCAATATATTTTGAATCTTTATTTAAGTTTTCTTCAAAATATATTTTGCATAACTCATCTTTAGATAACTCATATATAGTTGTAGTTGTAGTTGTAGTTGTAGTATTAGAATCTAAAGTTTTAAATCTTACTTTTCCATTTTTTGAATATTCCACGTAACGTGTGAAGTCAGCACCTTTAGACTTACCTTTATAGGTCAATTTAACATTTGTATTTTTAGGCAAATAGGTATATAATTCATTATTATAGATTACTTCATTACTACTTTCTTTAGATACTACATTAATATCTGTTTTTTCATTTTTAGAAATTGAGGAATCGTCTAAATCAATTTTTGCAATAATTATTAATGTTAAAATAAATATTGATAAAATGCTTAAACAAATTATTATTTTTTTCATAAAAACACTCCACTAAAAAATTTCAATAAAATCAATTTGTAAATTTTATAATTATTATATCATCATATAGTTTAAGAAAGGTAGAGTGTAAAATGCAAAAATTATTAGAAAGAGTATTAAAACACAATCAAAAATATACAAAGGATGGAAAAGTAGCCACTTACATACCAGAACTTAGTAAAGCAAATGGGCATGATTTGGGGATTTCTATAATTTCATTAAATGGAAACGAATACTCAGTAGGAGTTAGTGATAAAAAGTTTACTATACAAAGTATATCTAAGGTCGTAACATTACTTTTGGCAATCATGGATGACGGGAAAAATAATGTATTTTCAAAAGTAGGGGTAGAACCAACAGGTCAAGGATTTAACTCTATAGTAAATCTTGAAATAAAAGCACCTTTAAAACCATTTAACCCTATGGTTAATTCAGGTGCAATTGTAACCACTTCATTAATTTATGGAAATACTCAAGAAGAAAGATTTGAAAGAATATTAAATTTCACAAAAAAGATAACAGGAAATCCAAACATAACTTATAATCATGATGTTTATTTATCAGAAAAGAAAACTGGTGATAGAAATAGAGCTTTAGCTTATTTTATGAAGAGTAACAACATATTTACAGGAAATGTTGAAGAGGTGTTAGATTTATACTTTAAGCAATGTTCTATAGAGGTAACTTGTAGAGATATAGCTCGAATAGCAGCAGTTTTAGCTAATGAAGGAGTTCTTCCTTGGTCTGGTGAGAGAATATTAACAAGAGAAGCGTGTAGAATAGTTAAAACTATAATGGTTACTTGTGGAATGTATGATGCATCAGGTGAGTTTGCAGTTAGTGTAGGTGTTCCTGCTAAAAGCGGAGTTTCTGGAGGTATAATGGCAGCAGTTCCTAATAGAATGGGTATAGCAGTTTATGGACCAGCTTTAGATTCTAAGGGAAATAGTGTTGCTGGATTAAAAGTACTTCAAGATTTATCAGAAGAATTAGATTTAAGTATATTTTAATTTTAGGAAATTAAAAAATTAAAGTATTTTAAAAAGTGTTAAAATCTAAATTGATAACTTACTTAAATTATCAATTTAGATTTTACACTTTTTTAATTTTATAGGATAAAAGATTTAAAAATTTTAATTTAAATAAATTATCCTGTATATTATAATTATACCATTAGAGTAAAAATCATATTAGGAGGAATTACTTAAATGCTTAGATTCTTAGATGCAGGTGAATCACATGGTAGGGCTCTTACGGCTATTTTAGAGGGAATTCCATCAAACTGTGAGATTAATATAGAAAGAATAAATGATGAATTAAAGAGAAGACAAAAAGGTTATGGTCGTGGAAAAAGAATGACTATAGAAAGTGATAAGGTAGAAATTTGGTCTGGACTTAGAGGAAATAAAACTACAGGAAATCCTATAACCTTGGTTATATTTAATAAAGATTATGAAAATTGGAAAGAATTTTTTAATAGAGAGGCTACTGAAGAAGAAAAGATTAAGGTTATGAGACCAGGTCATGGAGATTTAGTAGGTTTTTATAAATATAAAACTGGAGATATAAGGGATTCTATAGAAAGAACTTCAGCTAGAGAAACAGCTATAAGAGTAGCTGTAGGAGCTTTATGTAAACAAGTTTTAGAAAATTTTAATATAAAAATAAGAAGCAAGGTTAAATCTATTGGAAATATAAAAGATAAGCCTTGTAATATTTATGATGAAGAGATTTGGAACAAAATAAAGAAAAGCGAAGTTAGTATGGCTTCAGATTTTAAAGAACAAGAAGTTAAAAAAATTATTGATAACTGTAAGGAAGAGGGTAACACCTTAGGTGGATCAATTTTCTTATCAATAAAAGGAGTACCATTAGGACTTGGAAGCTATTCTCAATGGGATAGAAAGCTTGATGCAACAATTAGTTTTGGAGTTATGTCACTTCAAGGTATAAAAGCTATATCCTTTGGAAATATAGAAAATTTAAACTTGCTTGGAAGTGAATTTCATGACGAAGCTTTTTATGAAAATAATAATATTATTAGAAGAACTAATAATGCAGGTGGTATAGAAGCAGGAGTGTCTAATGGAGAAAATATAGAGTTTACTGCTACAATGAAGCCTATACCATCAGTTAAAATAGGAATGAAATCTGTAGATATTATAAATAAGTGCAATGTGGAAAGTAGGTACGAAAGGTCAGATGTTTGTGCAGTAGTTCCTGCTGCTGTGGTTATTGAAAATATATGTGCCTTTGAGATACTAAAAGAGATGTTAATAAAATTTGGTTCGGATGAATTATTTGAAATAAAGAGAAATTTAGAAGCTTACATAAAAACTCTTTATTAATGGGAGGGATACTTTTGGAAAAATTATTAATTTTAGATGGAAATAGTTTAATGAATAGAGCGTTTTATGCAGTTCCACTTCTTTCAACGCAAGAAGGAATACATACTAATGCTATTGTTGGTTTTACAAATATGCTTTTAAAAATGCAACAGGATATAAAACCCGATTATATAGTGTCAACTTTTGATAAAAAAGCACCAACTTTTAGGCATCTAGAATATAAGGATTATAAAGCAGGAAGAAAAGCAATGCCAAGTGAATTAGCAGAACAATTTCCTATAGTAAAAGAAATTTTATCGCTTATGAGTATAACTATATTTGAAATGGATGGATTTGAAGCTGATGATTTAATTGGAACTGTTGCAAAAGAGTGCGAAAAAAATAATATAGAAGTTTATATTGTAACAGGAGATAAAGATGCTCTTCAATTAGCTACAAAAAACATAAAGATAGTTTTAACTAAAAAAGGAGTTAGTGAAACTGAGGTTTATGATGAGGATAAAATGAAGGAGGAATACGGAATTACTCCTACACAGTTTATAGATGCAAAAGGTCTTATGGGGGATACATCAGATAATATTCCTGGAGTTCCTGGAGTTGGTCCTAAAACTGCATATAAGTTAATAAAAGAATATGGCTCAGTAGAAGAGGTTTTAAGACATATTGATGATATAAGTGGAAAAAAACTAAAAGAAAATTTAACTCAATATAGTGAACAGGCTATTTTTTCAAAAAAACTAGCAACCATAAAAATTGATGTACCTGTAGAATTTTCTTTAGATGAAATAAAATCTAGGGAAGCTTTTGAATTGGAAAAATTAAGAAGATTGTTATTTAAGCTTGAACTTAAAAAATTATTAAAAATATTTTCTGAAGAAAAAAAAGAAGAACCTTTAGAATACATTAAGATTGAAAGTTTAGAGACTTTAAATAAATTAAGAGAAGAAATTAAGGATTACTTTTGCTTTACTTTTGAAGTTGAAAATCAAGAATTATTTTCAAAATTAACAATTAAAAATATTTTTTTAGAAACAGAAGGAAAAAATTATATAATTCCTTTTGAAAATTTAAAAAATAGTCAAGAATGTATAGGTGTAATAAAAAATTTATTTGAAAATACTTCTTTAAGAAAAATTTCTCATGATGCAAAAAATATAATTACTGCACTTAGAAAGCAAGGTATTAATATAAATAATTTAATTTTTGATACTGCAATTGGGGCATATTTAGTTGATTCATCTAGAGGAAAATATCACTTAATAGATTTAATTAGTCAATACTTACAAATCGAATTAAATGGTCAAGATGAAGAACTTCAAGTAAAAATTAATTCTTATTTATTTAAACTTTATGAAGTTTTAAATAAAAAGATAAAAGAAGCTGAAATGGAAAAGCTTTTATTTGAAGTTGAATTACCACTTGAAAAAGTGTTATCTTCAATGGAAAGTTTAGGATTTAACATTAATAAAGATAAGCTTTTTGAACTTCGTGAAAAATTTCAAAAAGAAATTAAAGAGACCCAAGAAGAGATTTATAGTTTAGCTCAAGAGGAGTTTAATATAAATTCTCCAAAGCAATTAGGTGTAATATTATTTGATAAATTAGATTTGCCAGTTATTAAAAGAACTAAAACGGGATATTCAACTAATGCTGACGTTTTAGAAAAGTTAAAGGATAAGCATCCAATAATAAACAAGGTTACATTCTTTAGACAATTATCGAAACTTTATTCAACTTATATAGAAGGGCTTTTAGCTGTAATTGATCAAGACGGATTTATACATTCAAACTTCAATCAAACAGTTACAACAACAGGAAGATTATCATCAACAGAACCGAACCTTCAAAATATACCTATTAAATATGAAATGGGTAGAGAGATAAGAAAAGTATTTATTCCAAGAAACGAAGGAGATGTAATTTTATCAGCAGACTATTCTCAAATAGAACTTAGAGTTTTAGCAGATATTGCTGATGATAAAAATATGATTGATGCTTTTAAACATCATTCAGATATTCACACAAAAACAGCCTCAGAAGTGTTTAAAGTTCCAATTGACGAAGTAACTTCTACAATGAGAAGTAGTGCAAAGGCTGTTAACTTTGGTATTGTATATGGAATAAGTGATTTTAGTTTAGCAGAAGACCTTAAGATTACTAAAAAAGAAGCTAAAGAATATATGGAAATATATCTTGAGAGATATCCAAATATAAAAAAATACTTACATGAAATATTAGAGGAAGCAAAAGAAAAAGGGTATGTAAAAACTATAATGAATAGAAGACGATTTATTCCGGAAATAAACGCTTCTAATAAAATAGTAAAAGCTTTTGGTGAAAGACTTGCAATGAATGCACCTATTCAAGGAAGTGCAGCAGATATAATAAAAATTGCTATGGTTAAAGTATATGAAGAACTTAAAAATAGAAACTTAAAAAGTAAAATAATACTTCAAGTTCACGACGAACTTATATTAAACGTACCTAAGGAAGAACTTGAAGAAGTAAAAGATCTTGTGAAAGAAAAAATGGAAAATGTAATAGACCTTAAGGTGCCACTAGAAGTGGATATTAATATAGGTGATACATGGTATGATGCAAAATAGGAGGAGAAAATATGATTAAAATTGGCTTAACTGGTGGGATAGGTTCAGGTAAAAGTACGGTTTCGCTTATGTTTCAATCAGAAGGTTTTCCACTAATTGATGCGGACGTTATATCTCGTGAAGTTTTAAAAAAATATCCTGAAATATTATATAAGGTTAGAATACAATTTGGTGACAATTTTTTTGATTGGAGAGGGGAATTTAGAAGAAGAGAATTTGGAAATCACATTTTTAGATTTCCAAAACAAAGAATAAAATATGAAAATATAATAATTCCCTATATAAAAAATGAGATAGATAATGCTTTTGAAATTTATGAAAAACAGGGCGAAAAAGTGGTTATATTAGATGCCCCAACACTTATAGAAAATAACCTACACGAAGAAATGGATTATGTTATTTTAGTATGGGTTGATGCTAAATCACAACTTGTAAGACTTAAAGAAAGAGATAAGCTTAGTCAATCTGAAGCTATAAATAGAATAAACTCACAACTTTCATTAGAGAAGAAAAAAGAATTCGCTAGTTTTTTAATTGACAATAGTGAAAGTCTTATGGAAACTAAAAAGCAGATTGATGATATAGTAAGTATTCTTAACTTGTATAAATAAGTTTTGATTGGAGATGTATATGAAGTTAAAAAGGATTGGAATAGTAGTTTTATTTATTGTTATTTTTGCTCTTTTAACAAAATCAGTTATTTACAATTTTATTTTTCCTTATAAGTATGGAAGTATAGTTAATAAGTATGCTAATGAATATAATCTAGATCCTTTATTAGTTTTAGCCGTTATAAAGGCGGAAAGTAATTTTAACACTAGTGCAGAATCACATAAAGATGCTCATGGTTTAATGCAAATAACAGACTCAACTGCAAAATGGGCAGCAGAAAAAATGAATTTAGGAAATTATAATAAAGAAAATCTTCAAAATCCAGACTTTAATATAAGAATGGGATGTTGGTATTTAGATAATCTAAAAAAAGAATTTGGGAATATGGATTTAGTATTAGCAGCATATAATGGTGGAAGAGGTCATGTAAATAAGTGGCTAAAAGATAATAGATATTCAGTGGATGGAAAAAACCTTCATAACATACCTTTTAAAGAAACTGATAAGTATGTAAAAAAGGTTAATATAAATTATAATATATATAAATTTTTATATGAAGGAAAATAAACGCTAAATTAAAAAGAATAAAAGTATTTTAAAAAAGGAATTATAACTATTATGTTAAAGTTAATAGTTATAATTCCTTTAATATTTAGAAAAATTAATTAGTTTTATTTGGATAAATAGAGGCAGGAAACCGTGAAAATAGCGAGATAATGAAAAAAATTATTGAAAGTAAATGAATACATAAAAACAAATGTTAATTGATAAGGTTTGTTATTTATTAAAATTTTAATTATAATCAAGGCATAATAGAAAATTTAATTTAGTGTATGAGGAGGTCATTTTTATGAATAAAATTTCAATTATAGGTGCAGGAGCTGTTGGGGCAACTACGGCATTCTCATTACTTCAAAAAGGATTAGTTTCAGAACTTGTTATTAATGATATAAACAATGATAAGGCTATGGGAGAAGTTTTAGACTTAATGCATGGAAGTTCTTTATTAAAGCCTGTTAACATTAGTGTTGGAAGCATAGAAGATACAAAAAATTCAGATATAGTAATAATAACTGCAGGAGCGGCACAAAAGCCAGGTGAAACAAGACTTGATCTTATAGAGAAAAACTATAAAATATTTAGTAGTTTTGTTCCAAAACTTGCAGAGCTAAATCCTAATGCAATATTTTTAGTTGTAGCAAATCCAGTTGATGTTTTAACTGAAATAACTTATAAATTATCAGGATTACCTGCAAATAGAGTTATAGGATCTGGTACAGTTTTAGATACGGCTAGATTAAAATCTTTACTTGGAAAATATGTAGGTATAGATGGAAGAAATATTCACTCTTATGTTATAGGTGAGCATGGTGATTCAGAACTTGTAACTTGGAGTTCAACTAGAGTTTCAAACTTACCTATTAAGGATTATTGTCAGCAAGTAAACTTAGAATGGGATGAAATGATAGAAGAAATCATAGAAAGAGATGTAAAAAATGCTGCCTATGAAGTTATAAACAAAAAAGGCGCAACATATTATGCTATTGCAGTTGCAGTAACAAGAATATGTGAAGCTATTGCAAGAAATGAAAAGTCAATATTAACAGTTTCAGCTCGTCTTGAAGGTCAATATGGATTAGATGGAGTTTATGTAGGAGTTCCTTCAATAATATCTAATAAGGGAATAGATAAAATATTAGAAATAGAATTAAAAGACCAAGAAAAAGAAAAGCTTGAGCACTCAGCAAAAGTTTTAAAAGAAACTTTTAAAACTTTAAAATAATTATCTTAAATTGTTCTAAAACATATAATATAAGGAGCAGAGATTAAAAACTTCTGCTCTTTATTTTTTAAAATATATAAAGATTTAAGAGTAATTTATAAATAAGTAAAATTAGAATTTTCTATAAGGTTTTAAATTGACTAGAAAATTTTATTTTAGTATAATTTAATTGTAAATAATTTGCAGATGTGGTGGAATGGCAGACACGCAGGTTTGAGGGACCTGTGGATAAAACCGTACGGGTTCGAGTCCCGTCATCTGCACCACAATAAATTTAAGAAGAATATTTTTAAGCTAAATTAAAGCTAAAATAATAAATCAAAATAAGAGTTAGAGTAGATAAACACAATCTATTACAACTCTTATTTTTTTATGAAAAATAATAAGTAGTATTTATCTATTAAAAATAAAATATAAATAAAACAAACAATTAATTTATATTTTAAGGAGTTTTTAATGGTAAGACATTGGGATTATAGCGTTAATCTTTCTAAAAAAGTAGAAGAGGAATTAAAAAAAGCTCAATTTTTAGCAGAAGGACATGAAGGAATTATTTTTAAATTACCTCACAATAGGATATTAAAAATTTTTAGGGAAGAATCAAGATGGAAAGATGAAGTAACTATACTTCAAAAGACTAAAAAGTCAAAAAATTTTCCTATAGTATATGAATCAGATAAAAATTATATAATAAGAGAGTATGTAGATGGTATACAACTTGATAAGTTTATTAAAAGGAAAGGATTTAACGAAAAATTAGCAAAAAACTTGTTTAATCTGGTTAAAGAATTTAAAAGATTAAATTTTACTAGAGTAGATATAAGATGTAAAGACATTTACGTATGTGAAAAAGGAAATCTTGTAGTTATAGATCCTAAAAACAATTTCACAAAGAGAGTTAAGTACCCAAGACATCTAATGAAAGGATTAAATAAGCTATATGTTTTAGAAAAATTCTTAGAAGAAGTAAAAAAACAAGATGAGGAAATTTATAGTAAATGGAAAGCTTCTTTTGAAGTTTATTGGGAAAAATTCATAAACAAATAAAGAACTATTTACAATATTTGCTTTCTAATATATAGTTATTAGAAGTAAATATGAATGTAAATTAGGAGTGGTATATTATGAGAAAAAATTTTAAGTTTAAAGATACTAATGGCTTAGAAATAAACGCTTATAAATGGATTCCTGATAATGAATGTAATATAAAAGCAGTAATACAAATAGCACATGGAATGGCTGAACCTATTTTAAGATATGATTATTTTGCAAATAAGTTATGTGAAAATGGTTATATAGTATATGGAAATGATCATAGAGGACATGGATTGACAGCTAAAAATAAAGAAGAGTTTGGTTATTTAGGTGATAATGGATTTATGGCAATGGTTGAAAACATGAAAGATTTGAGTAAAATAATAGAAAAAAATCATCCAAAGCTTCCATTAATATTATTTGGCCATAGTATGGGTTCTTTTTTAAGTCAAAGATATGCACAAATTTATGGAGATAGCATTGATGGATTAATATTATCTGCAACTAGTGGCAAACCACCACTTAAAATGAACTTTGGAATATTGCTTTCAAAAATTGAAATGAAACTTAAAGGTGAAAAGCATAGAAGCACTATAATTAATAAATTATCTTTTGGAGATTTTAACAATAAGTTTAAACCTTGTAGAACTGAATTTGATTGGTTATGTAGTGTTGAAAAAGAAGTTGATAAATACATAGCTAATGATTATTGTGGCTTTGTTAACACATCTTCTTTTTATTATGATTTTTTTAAAGGTTTAAAAGAACTTCATGAACCTAAAAATATGGATTTAATACCTAAAAAGTTACCAATTTATATATTTGCAGGAGATAAAGATCCTGTTGGAAATTTTGGAAAAGGTATTTTAGATTTATATTCAATATTTAAGAAAAATAATATTGAGAATGTAAAATATAAGCTATATAAAGAAGGCAGACACGAAATGCTAAATGAAGTTAATAAGGGTGAAGTTATTTCAGATGTATTAGAATGGATAAAAAATACAATGAAATATTAGTTTAAAAATAAGGACTACTCTTTAAATCTAGAGAGTGTCCTTTTATTATGCAATCAAAACAATTTAATAAATATCTTAAAGTTGGAGAAAATACAAACATGCTAATGAAAAAGAAAGGAGAGAAAACATGGGAAAAAGAATTTTTGGAGTTTTGCAAAGAGTAGGTAAAGCTTTAATGCTACCAGTTGCACTATTACCTGCTGCAGGTTTATTCCTTGCTTTTGGAAATATGTTTAGAAGTGCTAGTTTCTTAGCAAAGGTTCCAATGTTAAATAATTACTGGTTTCAATTAGTAGCAGCGGTTATGGAAAACTCAGGTGCTATTATATTTTCAAATTTAGCTTTGCTATTTGCTGTAGGAGTTGCAGTAGGACTTTCTGATGGTGAGGGAGTTGCAGGACTTGCAGCTATTGTAGGATTTTTTATACTAAATGTAACTATGGGAACTTTTTTAGGTGTAACACAGGATATGCTAAAAAGCCCTATGTATACGACTGTTATGGGCATACCAACTCTTCAAACGGGAGTTTTTGGTGGAATAATAATAGGAATACTAGCGTCAGTTTTGTATAAAAAATATTTTAAAATAGAACTTCCACCTTATCTAGGATTTTTTGCAGGAAAAAGATTTGTTCCAATTGCAACAGCAGCTTCTGCATTAGTTCTTGGAATACTAATGACATTTATTTGGCCTCCAATTCAAAGAGGATTGTTTGCTTTTTCAAGTGGAATGATTGATACAAATAAATCACTAGCGGCTTTTATATTTGGAACTATAGAAAGAGCAATGATTCCTTTTGGACTTCATCACATATGGTATAATCCATTTTGGTACCAGTTTGGAGAATACATAGATAAAGCAGGAAACTTAATAATGGGGGACCAAAATATATTCTTTGCACAATTAAGGGATGGTGTTTCTTTTACCGCAGGAACTTTTATGACTGGAAAATTCCCATTTATGATGTTTGGGCTTCCAGCAGCGGCTCTGGCAATATATCAAGAAGCTAAACCAGAAAATAAAAAAGTAGTTGCAGGTATTATGGGTTCTGCTGCATTAACATCATTTTTAACAGGAATAACTGAACCCTTAGAGTTTTCGTTTTTATTTGTTGCACCAATATTGTTTGGTATTCATTGTTTACTTGCAGGCGCATCTTTTTTAATTATGCAAATATTAAATATTAAAATAGGAATGACTTTTTCAGGTGGTGTTATAGATTTTATACTTTTTGGAGTCATACCTAATAGAACGCCATGGTATTTAGTAATATTAATTGGAGTCGGTTTTTCAATAATTTATTATATATTATTTAAAACTTTAATAAGAAAATTTAATTTAAAAACTCCAGGAAGAGAAGATAACTTAAATGATTTAGTTTCAAGTGATGAAGTAGATATTCTTCCAGTAATGGTTTTAGCAGCTCTTGGTGGTAAGGATAATATAGATAACTTAGATGCCTGTATAACAAGACTTAGAGTTATAGTGAAGGACTCTAAGCTTATAAATAAAGATGAATTAAAAAGATTGGGTGCAGCCGGTGTTATGGAAGTAGGAAATAATATACAGGCAATATTTGGACCTAAATCAGATACTTTAAAAACTCAAATAAAAGATGTAATAGCAGGAAATATTCCAACTAAAGTAAAGGATGTTCCAAGTGAAGAAAAACTTAAAGAAGAGGGAATAAAATCTTGCTCTGATTTAGAATCACAATCAATAATCTCACCTATGTCTGGAAAAATTATAGGAATTGAAGAAGTTCCAGATGCTGTTTTTTCACAAAAAATGATGGGTGATGGGTTTGCGATAGAGCCTTCAGATGGATTAGTAGTTTCGCCAATTAATGGAGTTATATCTATTTTATTTCCAACAAAACATGCAATAGGAATAACTTCAGATAATGGACTTGAAATTCTTATACATGTTGGAATGGATACTGTATCTTTAAATGGAGAAGGATTTGAAGCTTTTATAAGTCAAGGTGATAAGGTTAAAGTTGGAGATAAATTAATATATGCAGATTTAGATAAGATAAAAGATAAAGTGCCATCAATAATTACGCCTATAGTATTTACTAACTTACAAGAAAATCAAGTGCTTACTATAAATAGAGATAAAAAAGCAATAATTGCTCAAGATATTGTAGCAGATATATCCAACAAATAACATTATTATATAAAAAATTCATAAAGGAAACAGTAGTTTTTCTATTGTTTTCTTTTTTTATAATACTTTAACAAATAAGATTTTAGAAACTATTCCTATATTGTAATAAATAAGGTAGAATATTACTATAGGAGGAAAAAATAAGATGAAAAATATAGAAAATAATTTAATTTATATAGATAAAAAAAGAATTAAAGATTTGACAGGTATATTTTTAGGGATTTTTCTTTTCTTTTTCATAGCTATGTTTATTAATTTTGAAGCTACAAATTATATTATGAACGTAACTTCAACCATAGTTTGTTTAGCTACAATGATATTAGCATTTATAACATCAAATTATTATAAAAATGAATTTTTCATTTTTACAGGAATTGCATTTTTAATAATTGGAGTAATGAATGTATTACATATAGTTCCTAAAGGAGAAGAAAATAATTTAATAATGCTAATTTTTAACAAAAATTGCTTTGATATAGGTTTAGAATTGTGTGAAGTATTTTTTGTTTGTATATCTTATAGTATTCTTGTTGAAAAAAGAAGCTTTAAAGGAAATAAATTATTGTTTTTATTTTTAAGTATATTAGCAGTATTTTTTCAGGTGAAATTAAACTATCTTAGTAAAGTTACAAATATACTATCAGAATTAGTTATAACGGTTATAAGTTTAAGTCTACTTTTTTACACTTTCCATAAGATAAAAAATAAGAAAACATTTTTAAAAAATAAAATTTGCTATTTTAAATTTTTTATAATTATTATGATTGCAATTGATATCTTAAATTTTATTATGATAAATAAGAATATGAAGCTAATAACATTTTTAAGTAACTTTTTAAGTTTTTATGCCTATGCCATTATGTTCTTAGTTATATTTGAAAAACTATTCAATAATCCTTATAACATGTTGTTTGATAATTTATATAGAAGAAATGAAGAACTTTATAAAATAAACAAAAATATCGAAAATAAAAATATGCAACTTCAAAATAAACAGTTAATCTTAAAAACTGAGGAACAAAACTATAAAAATTTATTTTATAGTTTACCAATGCCAATGATTATAATAAATAAAATAAACAACAGAGTTGTTTATGCAAATAAAAGTTTTAAACAACTTTTAAGAATAGATAATTTAAAAGATATTATAAATAAAAATATATATAACTTAATAACCTTTAAAAGTTATGATTTAGAAACAGTTAACGAATCAGCATTAAGTTTTGAGGCAGAAGTAAATTTTGAGGATGAAATTATTTATTTAGATGTTAGAGAGTCAATGAATTATTATAACAAAGATGAAACTATATTTATATTTCAAAACATAACAGAGGATAAAAAAATTGAAAGTATGAAGCTTAATATTGAGAAGAAGAGATTAGAGCAAAAAATTAGGAGCGATTTTTTATCAAGTATATCTCATGATTTAAAAACGCCTGTAAATGTAATATATAGCTCTATGCAACTTCAGAAAATTCTATTAGATAACGATAATTTTGAAAGTATAAAAAAATATAATTTAATAAATAAAGATAATTGTATGACATTAATAAGATTAACTAATAATCTTATAGATTCATCTAAAATAAATTATGATTATTTAAAACCTCAGCTTGAAGAAATAAATATTGTAGAGTTAATAGAAGACATAGTAACTCATATGAGCGAATATAGCAAAAGAAATAATTCAGAATTAATATTTGATACAGACGAAGAAGAAATTATGATTTTATGTGATAGAAATTTTATGGAAAGAGTAATATTGAATCTAATTTCTAATAGTATAAAATACACAAATAAAGGGAACATATGGTTAAATATAAAAATTGTACAAGGTTATGTAAAGATAGAGGTTATTGATAATGGAACTGGTATGGATGAGGAATTTTTAAAAGTAGCTTTTGATAAGTATAGCAAAGGTGAGAATGCAAAAAAATCCACATATAAGAGCAGTGGAATAGGATTATATGTAGTTAAAAGCTTAGTAGAACTTCAAGGTGGAAAAATAGAAATTGAGAGTAAGAAAAATCATGGAACAAAAATAACTATTACTTTTGTTAGGGAGGATTAATTTTGAATAAATTACAAAATAATACCTATATAAAATTTAATAGCAAGGAATATTCAACAAGTCTTATATTTTTTATAATTCCTATATTAGTAATGGTATATTATTTTTTCTCTAGAAATTATATAATTTCTCACACCATAATAGAATTTATATGTACAACCATAGCATTAGTTCTTACTACTATATCTATGAGTAGACATACCAGTAAGAGTTATAATTTGTTTACTTATATAGGAATTAGTTTTATAAGCATAAATGTAGTTCAAATACTTCACTTGTTCTATTCAATTAAAGGGGTTAGCTATGGACTTTATTGTTTTTTATCCTTAATCTCTAGTTATATGGAGTATTTACTAATTCCAATAGCTTATATTTGTTATAAAAAAAAGATTAAGTACTCAAAGTATATAACTTTTAACTGTATAATAGGTGCTATAATTGGAATTATATTAATTACTGCGTATGCTTTATATTTAAATTTTGGTATAGTGCATACAGAAAGAGTGGTATTTAGTGTTAGTAATATTATTTTAATATGTTTATTTTCTTTAGGAGTCTTTCTTTTGATTTTTGGAAAGGTATCTATAAACAATATCGAAAGGATATATCTTATAATATTTATTACTCTAATTGGAACTTACGATAGCATGTTATCCTATATGTCTATTAAATATCAAAATGTAGAACCTAATATTTTTATATTTGCACATATTATAAAATATACAGCTTACTATACTATATATAAAGCAATATCTGAATTTCTAGTTAACAGTAGTTATAATGATTTATATAATGAACTTTTAGAAAAAGAAAGAGAAGGAGAATATTATAATTCTGTTTTAAATCAGAGATTAGGTTTATTAAAAGAATTAAATACAATGATTGAAAAAAGTAAAAATAGATATGATGATTTAATAAATTCTATTTTAGATATAGTTATAATATTCAGCAAAGATAACTTAAAATATTTAAATAAAGCAGGAAGAAAGTTGTTATTTGAAAAATTAAATTTAGACAATAATAAAATTTATAATAAAAATGAAATAATTCAAGCTATAAGTCAGAATACCAACTTAAAAAATTTAAAGTTTTCTCTTGATTTTGAAAAAGGAAATAAAAAAAGTTATGAAATCTTTGACTTAAACATAAATGAAGAAACATCTATGTTTTTTATAAAAGATGTTACCCAATATTTTAAGTTAAATAGTTTAAAAGCAGAACTTGAAAATTATATGATTGAAGAAAATTTAAAAAAAGATTTTTTCTCAAATATATCTCATGAATTTAGAACCCCTGTAAATGTAATATCTTCGGCTCTGCAACTTAATGATATTTATATTAGGGATAAGAATAAAGAAGGTTTGACTAAAAGTGCTCAAAATATAAAACAAAATTGTTTTAGACTTATAAGAACTATAAATAATTTTATAGAAGCTAATAAAATATGTGAAGGATATATAAAACCTAATTTAGAAATTTTGAATATAGTAGAAGTAATAGAGAGTATATCAGATGAGGCAAGTGATTATATAAATAAAATGAATATTTCTTTTATATTTGATTCAGATGAAGAAGAAGTTTTTGCAAAATGTGATAAAGAATTCTTACAAAAAATATATTTAAACCTTTTATCTAATAGTTTAAAATATAGTGATATTGGAAGTCGTATATGGACCAATATATATGTAGATAGAGATTATGTAACTATTAGTGTTAGAAATCAAACTAAAAAAATTTCTAAGGAAGAAAAGGAAGATATATTTGAAATATTTGCAAAAGCTAGTCAACCTTTTTCTTTAAGAAAAGAGGGTAGTGGACTTGGCCTTTATATAAGCAAATCTCTAACTAATTTAATGGATGGTAAAATTGATTTAAATATAAAAGAAGATGGAAATGAATTTACTGTAACCTTAAAAAGATTAAATATTGAAGTTGATTATGACAATCTAGAAGCTTTCTTAGCTTGTTATAATATTAATGATTTAAGAGAAAAAATAGATGTTGAGTTTTCAGATATATACATGAATTAGTTAATTAATATGTATACAATGAAAAATAAATTTAGAGATTGTTTTAAAAAAGGAGTATTTACTTTTTGCTATATGAAAATATAGTATAAGGTAAATACTCTTTCCTTATAAATTTAGTAACTACAACACATTATTTTTGGCATAAAACCTTATAAAAAAATAATGTGCATTTTAAAAATTTTTTTAGACATAATCTAAGTTTTATAATTGTTTAGGTAATTTAATCTTAAATTCACAGCCTTTATTAAGTTCAGAATCAAGACTAATACTTCCATTATGTTTAGTTATTATAGATTTTGTAATAGCTAAACCAAGTCCTGTGCCACCACTTTTGGAATTTCTTGATTGGTCAACCCGTACAAAAGGATTAAAAATAGTATCTAAATTTTCTTTAGAAATACCAATTCCATTATCTTTAAGGGTAATGACAATATAGTTATCTTCTTCAATAAGATCGATATAAAACTCGGTTCCAGAAGGATTATATTTTATACAATTTAATATTAAGTTTGAAAAAGCTCTATCTAATTGTTTAGTATCAATTTTTAAATATATGCTTTTTTCTGGAATATCAAAATCATAAATAAAACTCTTATCTTCTAATTGGGGAATATAACAAGCTATTAATTCTCTTAAAAATTCACATATATCAGTATTTTTAAATTTAAGAATAAAATCAGAACTCTCAATTTTTGAAAACTGAAAAAGGTCTTGAATTAAAGAATTTGCTCTTGTGCTATTGCTTTCTATAACGGATAAATACTTTTTTATATCTTCTTTAGATAAATTAGGGGTATTATTTAAGTAGTTAGCATATCCCATAATACTTGCAAGAGGATTTTTTAAGTCATGAGATATATCAAGTATTAACCTTTTTCTTTGATTTTCAGACTTTTCTTTAAGATTTCTTTCTTCCTCAATTTTCATTGCCATAATATTAAAAGCATCTGAAAGTTCGCCAAACTCATTATTAGCCTTTAAGGCAATTCTAGAAGAAAAATCTCCCCTAGCTAGGTTATTAGCACCTTCAATAAGCTTTTCAACAGGTTTTACAAAATATCTTGAAGTTATTCTAGAGTAGATTATAAATATTATAATCAAAATTAAAATGCACACTAAAACAGCTATGTATGTAAATTGTCTACCAGTTATTTTTCTCTTTTGAAGAGTGAACTCCGTATATTTTGTCTTAGGTATAGCAACTAAAAGCATAAAATCCTTTGCTTTATTATAACTAGCTTTAAAAACATACTCATCAGTAACCATGCTATTATCAAAAACAGAGGTTGTATTAATAATTGCAGATAAGTTATTTAGAGAAACTTTGCTATTAAAGCCTTTAACTTTGCCCTTAGAGTATAAGATGTTATAGTCCCTATCTATTACAAGTATAAAACCACCTAATTCTTCTAATTTTTCCGAATTAATATTTTTATAATTTTCATTCATTAAAAAATCTGGATTATGAATATCTGTTGGAATAACGTTAAAATATACTAAAGCTATCAATAGTGCTACAAAGGAAGATATTAAGATAACAAAAACCATTAATACAAAAGAGATTATATAATTTTTAAGAAGAAGATTAGCAAGTTTCTTTCTTTTATGTTTATGACCAAAGAAAAATTGCATTTTATATTTTCTCCATTTTGTAGCCAATTCCCCGTATGGTTTTTAAATACCTTGGATTTTTAGGATTATCTTCAATCTTATCTCTAATATGACTTATATGAACCATTATGGTATTGTCATCTCCGTAATAAGTATCTCCCCAAACAATTTCATAGAGTTGCTTTTTAGTATAAACCTTACCTGCATTTTCTAGCATAAGTTCTAATATTTTATATTCTTTAGCGTTTAATTCTAAAATCATTTCATTTTTAAATACAGAGCAACTTTCTTTATCTAGTTTTAAATCTCCAATTATAACTTCATTTTTAATTTTTCCAGTATTATATTTATAATATCTTCTAAGTTGAGCTTGAATTCTTGCAACTAATTCAATTGGACTAAAAGGCTTTATCATATAGTCATCTGCACCAAGTCCAAGACCTAGAATTATATCCATATCTTCTCCACGGGCGGTTAGGAAAATTACTGGAATTTCACTTTTTTCTCTAATATGTTTCAATACAGAAATTCCATCTTTTTTAGGCATCATAACATCAAGTAATGCTAAGTTAATTTCATTATTATTAAAAATCTCAATAGCTTTTTCACCATCTTCAGCTGTAAAGATATTAAAGTTTTCTTTTAAAAGATGTAGTTCTATTAGATTTCTAATATCTTGTTCATCTTCAGCGACAAGAATGTTCAAAAATATCACCTCATTAATTC
>X256_Zander__coassemble_42_pt1 | contig 25415 bp, 22 predicted proteins | sample X256_Zander__metabat2_high_PE_003 | metagenome-assembled genome bin X256_Zander | reverse complement strand
TTGAAAAAGAAGCCATAAGCAAATTGATTTCTAATCAATTTGATACAGCCCCTTTTTTTTATTAAAGATTTTTATAAAATTCTAAAGTTTCTTTTAGCCCCTCTTCTAAAGAATATTTAGGAGTCCAGCCACAAGCTTCTTTTATTTTATCATAGCTCATATAACTATTCTTAATATCTCCAATTCTTTCTTCTTTATATATAGGTTTTAAATTATTACCTGTTATTTTATTAAAAACATTAAATAAATCGTTAACTGATATTTTATAGTTTGTAGCCACATTATACAATTCATTATCAAGGTCATTTAAAGCTATTGCGTTAGCTTTAGCAACATCCTTAACATAAACAAAATCTCTAGTTTGTTCTCCATCTCCAAATATACAAGGTGCTTCATTTTCTAAAAACTTTTCACTAAATATAGCTATAACTCCACCTTCTCCAGTTGCATCTTGTCTTGGACCATAAACATTCGCATATCTAAATGAAGTGTATTTAATTCCATATAATTTATTATAAACCTCTAAATAATGCTCTATTGTATGTTTAGTAACACCATATCCACATTGCATGTTTAATGGATGTTTTTCATCTACTGGTAAATATAAAGGTTCTCCAAATATAGCTGCTGATGCTGGATATATGATTTTTTTAACACCGAAATCCTTACAACATTCTAATATATTTAATGTTCCCATTATATTTATATCCGCATCCTCAAAAGGATTTTTTATAGAATTAGGAACACTTATTTGTGCCGCTTGATGACATACCACATCAAACTTTTCTCCTTTAAATATTTCTTTTATATTTTTATCTCTTATATCTATTTTATATAACTTAGCTTTAGGATTAACATTAACTTCCTTACCGTGTATCATATTGTCTATTACACATACTTCATGTCCTAAAGATATATATTCATCAACAATGTGAGATCCTATAAATCCAGCCCCACCAGTAACTAAAATTTTCATCTTCAATTCTTCCTTTCAAACAAGTAGTCAAAGTTTTATCATAACCTTTATAAATTTTACTTTAATTATATTATAACCATAAAAAGTATCTATTTTAATAGATACTTTTTAATTATTTTATTTAATTGTATTCCAAGGCTCGGTTTTTAAATAATTTATAAATGGCTCTCTTAAATTTTCTTTTCTTAAAGCATACTCTACAGTAGCTTGTAAAAACCCTAATTTATCTCCTACATCATATCTTCTACCTTCAAAAGTATATGCATACATAGCCTCTTCAGATATTAATGTTTTTAGAGCATCTGTAAGTTGAATTTCTCCACCCTTACCTGGCTTTGTATGTTCAAGTATATCAAAAATTCTAGGAGTCACAATATATCTACCTAATATAGCTATATTGCTAGGTGCTTCATCTAGACTTGGCTTTTCAACTAAATCTTTAACCTTATAAACTTTATCCTCTATGTGGATTCCATTTACAATTCCATATTTATTTACATCTTCATGTGGAACCTCTTGAACCCCTAATATTGTAGTTTTATATTCATCAAAGCAATCTATTAATTGCTTTAAGCAAGGTTCTTGACTATGTACTACATCATCTCCAAGTAGCACTGCAAAAGGCTCATTTCCAACAAATGTTTTAGCACAATGTATGGCGTGTCCTAATCCTCTTGGCTCCTTTTGTCTAACGTAATGTATATCTACTAAATCGCTTATATCTCTTACTAACTCTAAAAGTTCACTTTTTCCGCTTTTTTCAAGTTCAATTTCAAGTTCTACAGATTTATCAAAATGATCCTCTATACACTTCTTGTTTCTTCCTGTTATTATAAGAATTTCTTCTATTCCTGAATTAACAGCCTCTTCTATTATGTATTGAATTGTTGGTTTATCAACAATTGGTAACATCTCCTTAGGTTGAGCTTTAGTTGCAGGTAAAAATCTTGTACCTAATCCAGCAGCTGGTATTATGGCCTTTTTAACCTTCATGATTATTCCTCCAATCATTTTGTTTATATAATTTTAACATAAATGGTTTATTTAATAAATCTATTGTTTGAATATTATACATCCCTATATAGTATACTACCACCCATTTTGTAAACGTATCAAGTGTATGTTGGAAATTTTTACAATAAAGTCTTTATATTCAATTTAATTTAGATTAAAATTAATATAGATGGGTTATATTAAGGGAGGTTTTTTATATGTTAAATTTTAGTTATTGTAATCCCACAAAAATAATCTTTGGAAAAGATACTATAAAGGATTTAGGTTCTAACTTAAGATTATTAGGCATTAAAAATGTTTTATTTCTATATGGTCAAGGTTCAATATTTAAAAATAATGTTTATAATGAAGCAACTAAATCTCTTAAAGAAAATAATATAAATTTCGTGGAACTTTCAGGTGTTAAACCAAATCCTAGACTTTCTAAAGTTAAAGAAGGTATTAAAGTTATAAAGGAAAATGCACTTCAAGCAATTGTAGCCATTGGTGGTGGTAGTGTTATAGATTCTGCAAAAGCAATATCTGCTGGTTCTTATTACGAAGGAGATGTTTGGGAGTTATTTGAAAAGAAAGGAACAATAAAAAAAGCACTACCTATTTTCACTATACTAACTATATCTGCAACAGGTTCAGAAATGAATTCCGGTGGCGTAATCACAAATGAAGATGAGGGTAAGAAATGGGCTTTTGGTTCTCCTTTGTTATATCCTAAAGTTTCAATAATAGATCCGTCAATTCAAAGCTCATTACCTAATATACAAACAGCTAACGGATGTGCTGATGCTATAAGTCATGTTTTAGAATTATATCTTGATGGGACAAAAAATACAGATATTTTAGATGAAATTTCACTTGGAATAATAAAAACTTTAATAAAGCATACTAAAATATTGCTTAACGATAATGCTAATTACGATTCTAGATGTGAATTTGTTTGGTCTGCAACCTTAGCCTTAAACGGTATTAATGGAACAGGAAGAGTTGGAGACTGGTCTAGCCATCAAATAGAACACTCTTTAAGTGTTTTAAATGATATTGCTCACGGTTCAGGATTATCTATAGTAATGCCTGCTTGGATAGAATATTTAAAAGAAATTTGTTTAGATAAACTAGTCAAATTAGGAGAAAATGTTTTTGATATAAAAAATGGAACAGATATTGAAAAAGTAGACAAAACAATTTCAGCTCTTAAAGATTTTTATAAGGAAATAGGACTTCCAACTTCTTTAAGAGATGCAAATGTAAAAAAAGAAGATATATCATTTATTGCCGAAAATGCTTCTATGCTTTGTCCTTTAGGTAGCCTAAAAAAATTATACAAAGATGATATTTATAATATTTTAAACTTAGCTTACTAGTTTTTTAAAGTCCTAAAAATATAAAAAAATTTTTAGGACTTTTTAAATCTAACATATAAACAATATAGGTTCTAATAATAAATCTATATTTTAAAATTCACACTTATAATTTTTAAGATTAGAGTAGTTAAAAGTTTATATATAAGTTTTTAGAACATATATATTTTATTTACATAAACGATACTTGTTTTATAACTTAATTATATTAGCATTTAAATATTTAGCTTCTTCTTCATCATGAGTAACCATTATTATAGTTTGTTTTCTTTTATTATAATTTATTAGCATCCTATCCATTATTCTATACTTCAATTCATTATCCAATCCTTTAAATGGTTCATCTAAAATTAAAATATCACTTTCATAAGAAAATGCTCTAGCTAGTGACACCCTCCTCTTCATTCCCCCACTTAATTGATTAGGAAAAAAACTTTCATAATCCTTTAATTCAACTAACTCAAGCAAATTGTTTGTTATTTTCTTTATTTCTACTTGAGATTTATAAGATTTTAATACAAACTCTATATTACTAAAAACATTTAACCACGGAATTAATCTATCTTCTTGGAACATATAAGAAATTTCATTACTACATCTAAAAACTTTCCCTTTATCTTCCTTAATAAGCCCTGCGATTAAATTTAAAATAGTCGTTTTACCCTTTCCCGATGAGCCTAAAACGCAATTTATATTATTCTTAGGAAATGCTAAATTTAAATTATTTAAGACTTCATGTTTATCATAACTTTTAAAAATATTTTCTAAAATAGCCGCATATTCTTCTTCATTAAAATTCAAAATTACTCACTCCTAGCGTATAAATTTTGATTAACTCTTTTCTTTATATAAAGTTTAAATAAAGATTCAAAAGTAAAACTTAATAAGACTACAGTTATAGTCCAAGCAAATAATTTATCTGTTTCTAAAAGAGATTTAGAATTTAAAAGATTAATTCCTATAGAATACTTTGGTGTGCTTAAAACTTCAGAAGCTACAGATACTTTCCATCCAAGGCCTAAACACATAAGTATTCCAGATACTAAATAAGGTTTTATCCATGGAAGATAAATATCTTTTAAAATATATTTTTGTTTTACATTAAAAACTTTTGCCATATCTATTAAGTTCTTATCTACGGTTTTTATACCTTGTAATGTATTTGTATATATTATAGGAAAGCATATGAGAACCCCAGTAAATATAGCTACGTTGCTAGATTTAAACCAAAGAAGTGCTAATATAATTATAGACATAACAGGGGTTGATTTAACTACAATCATAAAAGGTCTTAATATTTCTTCAAACAATTCATTAACGCCTGAAATTATTCCTAAAACAACTCCTAATAATATTGAAATAAAAACTCCAATTAAAACTCTTAAAACACTAGCAAATACACTAATCCAAAATTCACTTTCTTTAAATAAATATAATAAACTCTTAAAAACAGAAAAAGGTGTAGGAATAAGCAAGTTATTATTAACAAAAAGGGAGCCAAGCTCCCATAATCCAATCCAAAAACATAATATTAATATTTTTTTACTTAGTTTTATAGTAGAAGTTTGCATCTGGTAATTTTCCTCCAATAGTCTTTGGATTATACTCCATTAGCACTTTTAAGAATCCTTCCATTGCATTTTCCCCTTCTTTCCCATCTATAAAAACTATATTACATTTAGGAATAGCATCTTCAGCTATTTTAGCGTTAGGTATTATTCCATACTTCTCTGCTAACTCTCCTGCTTCTTTTAAATTTTCATTTGTAAATTTTATTGAATTTTTATAATCTTCAACGAATCTTTTTAAATCTGTAGGTCTTTTTTCAATAAAATCTTTTCTAAATATTAATGTTCCCATAACCAGCTTACTTTTTCCTTCTGAAACCTTTTCCCACTCTTTTGATAAATCAATAGGTACATTTAAATCTTTATCCTTAGACTTTGCTATTGTAACAAAAGGCTCTGGAAGCATTGCCAAATCAACTTCTTTTGATGCAACAGCCGTAGCTAATTCAGTATGTGTTCCCTTGTACTGAATATTTACATCTTTTTCAGGGTCTATATTATTATTTTTTAATATATATTTTAAAACATATTCTGGTACCGTTCCTTTACCTGTTGAATATAATGTTTTGCCTTTTATATTTTTTATATCCTGTACACTATTTCCATTTTCGACAATATATAAGACTCCTAATGTATTTATCGCAACAAACTCCACTTCTCCATTAGTTTTATTGTATAAAACTGATGCCATATTAGATGGAACCATAGCTGCATCAACTTCCCCATTAATAACTTTTCCAACTAGTTGGTCTGGAGAATCATAAACAGTTATATTATAACTATCCTTTTTATCTTCCATCAATTTTACAGCACCTAATCCTGTTGGACCCTTTAATGTTGCTATCTTTATTTTTTCTACTCTTGATACATCTGGTACATTTTCCTTTTCTTTAGAATACTTATTGCATGCTACTCCTAAAATAGCTAATGCACACATGATAAAAACAAAAAGTATTGATGTATATTTTCTTTTCATATACTTACCTCCTATGTAATTTATTTAAAATAGACTTTACAATAGCTATTATAATATAATTTTTCATATTATTAGTTATTGTATTTTTTATTTATAATTCATTCATAATTTTATGGATAATTTCAATTTTGTATTCTCTAAAACTTACTTTAAAACAAAAAAAGATTAAGAATTTTCAACTCCATAAAAATCCTTAATCTAAAAATTAGTATTATCCACTTTTTCAAAATCCTTTAATCTAATCTTCCAACTATTTTTGTACCATGTAATTCCTTTGCTTTTACATATTCACCAAAGTCCTTACAATTATTTTTTGTAAGACTTCCACCAGGAAGAATTATTATTCTATCTCCAGCTTTTTGTATTAAATCTCTTAGAACTTCTTTTCCCTCAGTAGCGTTTGGAGCACCACCTTTTGTTAAAATTCTATCCACACCTATTTCTATAAGTTGTTCCATTGCTTGTTCTTTATTTAATACTTCATCAAAAGCCATATGAAAAGTAATTTTCATAGGTTTAGCAAGATTAACAATTTCTTTTACTCTTTCAACATCTATAGTCTTGTCCTTATTTAAAATTCCAAAAACAACACCATAAACATTTAAATACTTACAAAGCTCTATTTCTTTTTTCATTATGTTAAACTCTACTTCTGAATAAGTAAAATCTCCTCCTCTAGGTCTTATCATAACCATTGTTGGAATATTTAACATTTCTTTAGCTAACGCTATAGTACCATAACTAGGAGTTGTTCCACCTTCTATCATATTATCACAAAGCTCTACTCTATCAGCTCCAAACTTTTCAGCTTTTAATGCTTCTTCTAAACTTTTTACGCAAGCTTCATATTTAAACATTTTACTACGCCCCTTTAATAATATTATATATTTCCTATGATATTATTTTACCATTAATTAACATTTATTTATAGCTTTTTCTATAACTTTTACATTTATATATAAAATTTTTACTTATATACATAAAGTGCTTCATAATTTAAACTTATTTTCTCGTATAAACGTCTAATAAGTCAATATGAAGCACTTTAATTACATTATATCAATAATATAAATATGTATTATTTTCCTAAACAACATTTCTTATATTTCTTACCACTACCACAAGGACATAGTTCATTTCTTCCTATTTTATGTGATCTAATTGGCATTTGTTTTTCATCAGAATTTACTCCAAACATTCTTCCTTGGCTTTCCATTCTCTCAAGTTGTTCTAATTGTCTAGTTAATTTAGCTATTTGTTCATTTGAAATTTCTTCATTAGAACTTTCTAATTCTTGAGAATCAACAGCACACTCTTTAGCTACTGAATTTTCAAAAACTAATACCTCTTTAATTTCGTTTGGAACTATTAAAGTTTCTTCTTTATTTATAGTTCCTGTAAATAATATTCCTTTATCTCTTAACGATATAATATTCTCTATTGATAAATCTCCAGTGAATTTTTTAACTGAACCTTCTTCTATAACATTAGCTACTAACTTAATAGCCTCTTCATTTTCTAATTTTATAACTTGGTTAGCTTTTTCTACTATATTAGTAATTATTACGTCTATTAATTCATCTTTTTTAAGCTTACTAACACCTTTTATTTCGTAATTTTTTACTATATTTTTTAGTTCATCTTTAGTTAATCTTCCTAAGTGATATTTTAATGAAGTATCACTCTCCATATCTTTCCATATTTTTAACTCTTGTCCATTGTTTGCAACTGCCATTTAAAATTCTCCCTTCCAATACTTTTGCTTCGCTAAAGTTTATTAACCTAGAATAAGGTTTTAACTAATAAGTTAATCCTAAATTATACATTATTTTTATTTCCCATAAAAATCATATAAAAAGAAACTTAAACTTCTATTTAAGTTTCTTGAATATACTAAATAATGCACCTTAAAGTGCTTACTTATATATATTATCCTAAAATGAAGAATTTTGCACCTTAATATCATTAATAGGATATACATTTATACAATAACTTTTATAATCTACTTTTAAAGATACCATATTTGTTGAAAATCTTCAATTTTTACCCTAAAAATATTAAAAATCATGTTTTTTAGTAATTTATTAATAACTAAATTTTATTTTTATTATTTTCTTCAGAATAATATAGTCGATATCTACTTTCATTATATTTTTTCTTTTTACATTTATACATTTCAGTTTCAGCATTATTTCTTAGTATTCCAATATTTTTTAAATCCTCATAATATACCGCACAACCTATAGAACAACTTATATTTATAACTACTTTATTATGATTTTGTTGTATAGTTAATTTTTCACATAAATTTTTCAAAAAATCTATAAGTTCTTCTTTATTTTTAATTTTATGCTTATAAACTCCGAATTCATCTCCTGCAATTCTAAAAGACAATGTATTGCAATCTTCTATACTCTTTAATTTAGCACCTATAACTTTAATTACTTTATCCCCAAAATCATGTCCAAATGTATCGTTAAATTTTTTAAAATCATTTATATCTATAAATAAAAAAGCACCCTTAGCTTTTGGATTTCCCTTTATTATTTTTTGAATTTCTTCTTCATAATAATCTCTATTTAACAGTCCAGTTAAACTATCTATTTTTACTTTTTCTTGTAATTCAATTTTTTCAATTTGTTCCTGTGTAATATCAGTTATAATGCATATTACCTTTTTATTATTGGATACATAAATATATTGTTTAAAATACCTATCTTGTCCCTTAACAAAAATCTTATTACATTGTTGTATAATTTTATTTGTGTGTTGCTTTAAATAATCTTGTATGTTTAAATTTATTATTTTTAAATATTCATCTAAACTTATTATTTCTTCATTAGAAAAAAGTAACCCACTTTTACATCTAACCGTTTTACTTCTTAAATTAATTTCAACTATATCTAACTTAGAATTTCCCTGTAATATAGCCTCTAATTTTTTAGTAACATCTTTATTTTTTCTTAATAAGAAAAATGAAATTATACCAATAGATGAAGCACCTATTAGCAGTATGATTAAAAACTTATATAATTCTTTATATTGATAAACATTTTTTATGTACTTCTTTTGCATATAATCTTTTACATTATTCCATTGTGTCCTATTAATTTTCTTTTCAATGTCATATACTTTATGAACTTTTTCTAATACACTAGATAAAATCTTATTACTTGTATCTAAATAATAAATCGCTGGATAATCAAGTTCTTTAAACTCAACAAGACTTTTACCCCTATCTGTTAAACTATAATAGTCAAACATAGCTTTATCCATCAAAATAAAATTAACATCATTTTTTCTTAATCCATCTATAGAATCATCTACATTATCATAATATTTTATATTACTTTTTAAAATTTCATTATTTTTGTTTAACTTAACTTGTTTTATAAGTCCAATAATGTTTTTATCCACTCTAGGAATACTACTTAAACTTGGGTTTAACGTATTATCATTAAAGCAAACCTTAATTAAATTTGTTTCATATATTACGTTAGAAATTTTCTTATACTTTTCATATTCAATTTTTTCTTCTATTAAATTGCTTCTATCACTTACATTTTTATCTTTATCATCAATATATTCTAACTTCATTTTAGTTAATTCACTAAACATATCCATAAAATATTGCAATAACCCATTAAGTTTATTTGCTTGTACATAAAGCACAGGAAATGAATTTTTATTAGCTACTAAACTTATAGTTTTATTGTTCTTTATATATTCTCGTTCTTCATTACTTAAAGAATTATAAAAAGCTTTCTTAATTTTTGCTTTATAATCTTTTTCGGTATCAAAAAAAGAATTAATTAATTTAGGATTTTCATAAATTTTATTATTTATAATTTCTAATAATTTATAGTACTTAGCATTAGTAGTAGCTATTCCCTCTTTCCAGTTCCAACTTCGCCTATTGTCAACTAATATTATATTCTCATACAATAATAATTCAAACCTATTTTCCTTATCTGATATTCCAATATCTATTTCTTTACTTTCTAATGCTTTTGCCATCTCATTAAAATTTTTATATAACCTAATATTATTATTTCTACTTAAAAGTTGTATTGGGAAATTTTTTATTTCGTTCTTATTTATAAGTCCTACTTTTTTATTAGCTAATTGATTTATATTATATTTATAATTCTTCCTACAAACTATTATTATATTATTTAATAAATTGTAATTTAAATATTTTATTTTTGGATTTTCCTCTAAACTTACATTTTCTAAAAAATCTATTCTATGAGATAGCAATTCATCTATTCCTTCTGTTTCATTTACTTTCTTAACTTCTATATTTAATCTTAATTCTTCTTTTAAATATTTTGCAAAATGAGATTCTTTAAAATCTTGCAAACTTTCGTCTTTATTTTGAACACCTATAGTAATAACATTTTTTCTTATTTCTTTTAAATAATTTTTATGACTAAATTCTATACCACTAACTCTTATGCTCATACACGTAAATAATAAAATAAAAACAAATAAACTTTTTTTCATACACTCACCTTAAAACAAAAGGAATGACAAAAACAATTGCCACTCCCTATAATTAATTAAACTTACTAGATCTGTTCACTAAACAGGGAAATATTCAAAAATATAAGTTCTACTAATAAATCTACATTTTTAAATTTTATTTATATAACTTTTAAGTTATATTCGTTAAAAGTTTATATGTAAATTCTTTTTTATAACATATATGTATACAATAACTGACGCCTTTCCATAATTTTATTGTCCTCATACATTTTCTAAAGAATATAAAATTATATTTAATCTCTATCTTATTATTTTATATTTTGAATGACTTTTTTAAATTTTCCCCTAGAGGTTAATTTTATTTTATCAACTATAATTAATTCATAACTTAATATTCCTAATAACTTTTTATTTAAAGCACTTTTTATTTTACACAAATGTTTTTCTGATAAACCTTCCGCACATTCTAAATAAATATTAACTTTTCCTTTTTTGGATTGAATAAATTGATATCTACTTATACATTTAAATTCATCTGAATGAAAATTTATTGATGCTATAGATATTTTTTCATCATTTTTCCCAATCAATAATTCTTTATCCCAATGACCAATTATATGCATCTTATCATTTTTTATTTCTACTATATCATCTGTTATATATCTTATTAGTGGCATTTTTTTGTTTAAAAATCCTGTACATACTATTCTATATTTATTTTTTTCAAATTGAATTAACTCTACATATCCATATAATTTGTTAAATAAATAATCATCATCATAATTTTCTGCAAAAATAGCTCTTTCAGAATGTCCATAGAAAGTTATTACAGGGCATTTAAAAAATTCTTTAATTATTTTGTATTCACTTTCAGTAGTATTTTCAGATATTAAAAATATTCCCTTTATATTAACATTAAGAGATTTTTTATTATTTTTTAATATATTTACAAAATTAGTTATTGCTGATGGATACCCTGATATAAATTGAGGATTAAATTTATTAATTTCTTTTATATAATCTTGTATACTGTTATTATTTAATTTAAATGGGGAAAGTAACAATTCGTTGTATAGCGGGTTATACTTACATATTTTATTTCTATACTCTACTCCTCTAAAAGTAATAATTTTTGATTTTTTAAAATCATAGCCTACCTTTGACCAAAAACTATATACAAAAGCCCTTTCTTTATATATAGATTTATTATCTAATAAAATTTTCAAAGGTTTTCCAGAACTCCCCCCTGTATGAGCTTCATAAAAGTTAACACTTTCTTTTGAACAAAATTTCACAAAATCATTTAATAAGTCTTCTTTTTTTATTATTGGAAGTTTTTTTAATTCTTCTTTATTTTTAAATTCATATGGATTAAACTCACATTCATCAAAAGATTGTTTATAATAACATACATTTTCGTATGCGTATATTAATTGTTGTTTCAATTTTTTAAATTGTATTCTTTCTTGCTCATCTTTAGAAAAATTATTAAACTCTTCAATTTCATTATATGTATTAATAAATACTTGATTACCTATTAGCTTATTTCTTATAACATCTCTAGCTATTTTTTTTATAAAATTAGGCATATTTTCATTTATTTTTTTTAGAATATTTCCTTGCATTAGTAACTCCTATTTAACATTTCTTTAATCACATAATATATGAACTTACTGTTTCCTACCAAATACCTTTTCCACATCCTTTTAGGCTCTTGGATAAATCTATAAAACCATTCTAAACCAAGTTTTTGCATCCATTTAGGTGCTCTTTTAGTAATTCCAGCTACTACATCAAAACTTCCACCTACACCCATACAAAATGGTATGTTTATTTTTTCCATATTTTCAGCTAACCAATATTCTTTATTGGGCGAACTAAATGCTACAAACAATATATCAGCTTCAGATTCTTTCATATCATTTATTATTTCATTTTTATCTTCAGCAGAAAAATATCCATTTCTATGTCCAACAACTTTTAAATCCTTATATTTTTCTTTGTATATTTTAACTACTTTAGTTACTACATCTTCTTTTGCTCCAAAAAAGTAAATCCTATATCCCTTTTCATTAGATAATTTTATTAATTCTTCCATTAAATCAATTCCTGCAACTCTTTCAGGTAAACTTCTTCCTAAAATTTTTGATGCCCAAACAATAGATTGTCCATCTGCGTTTATTAATGGGCTGTTTTTTATAATTTCTTTTAATTTTTGATCATTTTCCATAGTTACAACTTTTCCCGCATTTATAACTACATGTTGAGTCATTATCTTATTTTCTATTAAATGCTCAATTTTCTGTAATGTTTCAATCATTGTTAATGATGCAACATCACACCCAAACATTTTAATACTTTTCACAATTTACACCTCTAATTTCATTATAATTAATATATTTATATTTCTTATCTTTGAATATGATTTCTTTATTTTTAAAGCTAATAGGTTCTTTTGCTATTATAGCGTATACTTTTTTTCTATTAAAATCATTCTTTATTTTTAACGCCTTAGTTTTTTGCATAGATAAGAATTCTTTTGAAATATTTTTTTCTATAATTTCTATGTCTTTTGAGCAATAAAAATATATGTCGTTCAGTTTAATCAAATTTTGATTTATCTGATTTATTTCTACATTAATATCTATATTAAAATTTAATATACCTTCGTGACTAAAAGAATCTTCTATTATTATAAAATTTTTTATTTTTTCATAACTTATACTTCTTTCATGAATACTTGGTAAATATCCATCATGATTTGCTTTTAAATATATTAAGTTTTGATTTTCATCAAAATCTACTAATTTAGCATTTGCTTTTTTAGACCATAAAAAGGGACCTTCCATTTTAGATTGACATATACCTTCAATATATAAAGTATTATGATTTTCAGTTTTTCTAAAATAATCTCTCCATTGTTTGTTAACATTATAAACATATGTGCCTAAATCAATAAAAATTGGTTTTTTATTATGATAAATAATTGATAAAGCGTCAGCATGCCCATGTGCTGCTATACTTCCAAATCCTAAGTTTCCAAAATCAAACATAAGAAAATCATCCTTTTGTCGTATAAATGCATATCCCCCTTGTTTAAATATTTTTAAATTCTTATACTCATACTTTTTATAACCATCTAAATTACATTTATCATCTATTAATAATTTAATTTCTAAATCAACATCATTTATATCTAAAAATTTTTCTTTATAGTAAAAAGAACTTAATTTTAATAAAAATTTATAGTAATCTTTTTTATTGCCTGTAAAATCTAATATTTTAGCATCATCGCTATCTCCAAATTCAACTGCACTATTATTATTGAAAATATATCCTATAAATTCAGTCATTTTATATAAAATATTTTCATATAATGTTTCTTTGTTTATTTTTTTTAAAAATATATTGTACTGTAACATCATATCTAAAACAAAGGCATGATAATGTGCCGCCTGTTCTTTATTAACACCATCTTCATAAACTTGTAATGGAATTTCCTTTTTTAAAATACCATTTCCAACCTTAAACCAGTTTTGTTTATAGATAGCTTCTAAGGAGTATCCAACTATAGACATAATAGCCGCTTCTAAAATTAAATGATTATTAGCTGAAGAAAATGCTGATAAATTTTCACTAACATATTCTATAGAATTTAAAATTGCTTTTATTAAATCTTTTTTAAATTCTACATCTTCACATTCTGATAATAATGATAAAGTTATTAACCATTGATATGCTCTAATTGCAATTTCCATAGGTGAAGACCAATTTACTCCTTTAAGAAAGGGATTTTCTTCTACCCAATTATAAAATAATTTTTTTAAGTGATTTATATATTTTTCATCATTATATTTTTTATAGTACAATGCAAGTCTTGGAAAAAATAAATGTCTATTTATTTCCCATGTATATCTTACATCTCCAAAATTGCTTTCCTTAAATTCAATATCGAATGATACTTTATCCTTAGGCCATTCCCCATTCATTGCTTTATGCCATTTAATTGGTTCAAAAATATCAAACTCACTATTATATACTATTATTTTATTATTAATTTCAAAAGATTTTAAATCGCAGTCATTTAATATTTTATTTAATATTTTCTCACATTTAATATAATCATTTTCATTATAGTGGTAATCTTTAACTTCAAGTATTGTTATTGAGTTGTTAAATTTGTTTTTATATTTTATTTTTTTATTTTTTTGTTCTAATCTATAAAACACTTCTTTTACAGACATAGCTTTTAATCTATTAACAAACCATTTTAGCTTTGACATATTTTACTCCTTAAAAGTCATCTTTAAAATTACACGAATTTTTCATTTTATTAAAAATAATATCTATTTTATTTTTAGAATATCCTTCTTCCATTAGCTTTTTTAATAATACAGATTTATTATATCTTAGCTTAATAACTTTGCATGGATTTCCAAAAGCTATACTATATGGAGGTATTGACTTTGTAACTATAGATCCCGCGCCTATAATGCTACCTTCACCTATACTGACACCTTTTAATATAGAGCAATTAGCGCCTATCCAAACGTTATCTCCTATATGTATATCTTTAATTATATGTCCACTACTTCTAACGCTTAAATTTTCACCTATGCTATGATCATTATTTACAATATATGTATTGGCTGCTATCATAGTATTTTCCCCAATGCTTATACTTCCTTTTCCAGCAACTAGTATCACATTGTATGATAATAAAGTTTTTTCCTTAATTTCTAAATTTCCTTCTTTATTTATTATTATTTTTACCCCATCATGCAATGTACACTTGTTTCCTATATTTATTTTATTGGGGTATCCACATATATCTACATTATGCATTACAACATTTTTTCCAATAGTCGCTCCAAACACCCTAAATTTAAGCTTTGAAAAAAAGCTTTTTATTTTAATTAATAACAAGTATGCTCCGAAATAAATTTTTCCCATTATATTTATCTCCTAAAAAATATTTAATTTTAATTATTTAAATCTTATTATCTTAGCTGGAACCCCTGCAACTATAGCATTATCAGGAATATCTTTATTCACAACGGAATTTACACCTATAGTAACATTATTCCCAATTTTAACATCACCTATTATTTTAGCTCCAGCACATATTTCAACATTATCTCCGATAACAGGAAGCGATTTACATCCTAATTTACCACCTATTGTAACTTGTTGGGATATAATACAACTACTTCCTATTTTGGCTTTCTTATGAATAACTACACCTATTCCTCCATATCCAAATTTAGTATTCCTACCTATTTCTGCTTCATAAGGAATACTTGAATTATAAATCAAAAATATTATTAATTTTAATATTTGAGGTATTATTGGAACTCCAATTAAATATAATTTTCTTTCAATTCTATATAAATTTATAGCATTAAACATTTTCTTAAACTCCCATTATCTTATTTAATTTTTTTAAAATGTTTTGTTTTATTTCTACAACTCCATCAACTCTAAAAATAAAAAGAGTTATTACATATACTATAATTCCTATAAAAGTTATAATACTCATATAAATCACTATTTGAATTTTCGAACTCTTATTTACTCCTATTAAATTTAAAATATTTTGTACTTCTAGCATCGTTACAAAAAATAGTACAGCGCTTAAGAAAATTTTTAATAAATTAATTCCTATAACTTTGAGACTTAAACTTTTTATTATGTTTTTAATACTTAATAATAATAATATTGAACATATTATCATTGCTATCGTAGTAGAAATTGCTATACCTTTTGCTTTAAATATTTTTATTAAAACTATATTTAAAACTATATTTAAGAATATTGCTATTAAACTATTTTTCATAGGAGTAATAGTGTCTTGTAACGAATAAAAACCTCTATTTAACAAATCCCTAATTGCTAAAAAGAATATACCTAACGAATACCAAACTAATATTTCTGCTATATATTTAATATCATTTTTATTAAATTTTCCATATCCAAATAAAACATCAACTATTTCTTTTGAGAAAAATATTATAAAAATTGTTATAGGAATCATTAAAATTGCCATTATATTTATTCCTTTATTCAAAACTTTCCCATAACCTTCAAAATCATCTCTTGATTTACACTCAGAAAGTATTGGGAAAATCATCATAACAATTATATATCCTATAGAACTATAACTTGCAATATTTAATTTACTAGATAAATTGATAGCAGTAATCGTTCCAGCTTCTAATGTTGAAGCAAGCATTCTATCTATCATTATATTTATTTGAAGAGCCATAATTCCTATTATCATAGGTGCTATCATTTTTAAAGCTTTCTTTATGTACTCATTATCACATTTCATTTTTAAATAATAGTTATATTCAAATTTTTTCACTTGTTTTATTGTTAAAAGCACTTGAATAACACTTCCTAAAACAACAAATATTATAGTATTATTAAATCCATATTTAGGGTAAATTAAAACTAAAGCTATAATTATAGATAAATGAATAGGTATAGTTATTGCTGATGCAATTATAAAATCCTTATTAGATTGAAGTACTCCTATTAAGCAATACGTTATTCCCATAAAGAAAAGAGATGGTACTACTAATCTAACTAAATCTACAGTTAAATTAAATGTTTGTCCCAAAAAACCCGGCGCAAGAAATTTAACAATTTTATCTGGAAAAATTTCTCCTAAACAAATTAATATAAAACAAATTATAACAATATAGTTTGTAAATACACTCGCAAAAATATTTGCTTCTTTTAAAGATTTTTTAATTTTTATATCCGTATATATGGGTAAAAATGTTGTTGATATAACACCTCCTATTGTAGAGAAAATAAACCCTGGTAATAGCACTACAAAGTTAAAACTATCAGCTTGCCAAGTAACTCCTAACTTAGCAACTACTATACTTTCTCTAGCAAACCCTAACACTATACTCAGTATAGTAACTATTAATATAATCAAACTGGTTTTCATATATTTCATTTAATCACCTATTTTAGTATTTCTTCATATAAATTATCTATTTGTTTTATCATATTATTAATATTAAACTTTAAACATCTCTTAAGATTGTTTTTTGCAGTCTCGTTTCTAGCATCATTAGTCTGTGCATAGAAAATTATTTCTTCTTTAAAACGCTCAATGTTATTATTTTTAATAAGTTTACCATTGAATTTATCCAAAACTATATCAGGTATACCTCCTATGTCATTCGCAACTATAACCAAACCGTTAGCCATAGCTTCTACTATAGATATTCCAAAAGATTCAAAATGAGAAGGTACTACTAAGATACTACTTTCCTTTAAAAGTTTTATCTTTTTTTCACCATCTATCCATCCAACAATATCTACACAATTATTCAGATTTAATTTGTTAATTTCATTCTTTACATTTTGTATTTCACCATTACCAGCAATAACAAATCTTATCTCCGAATCATATTTATGCACTTTTGATATAATTTTAATTAAGTCATACACACCTTTTGACTTTGTTAGCTTTCCTAAATAAAGTACCTGTTTTTTCTTTAAGCTTAAATCTATATTTTCTTCTTTAATATAAATACCATTATATATTTTTATAATTTTACTTTCTTCTAATTTAAACATCTTAATAAAATTACTTTTAAAATATTCTGATACTACAATTACTTTAAAAGCTCTATTTAAATTTTTTTCTATTAATGATTTTAAAAATCTATTAGATTTATTATAAAAATCAATAAATCCTCCTCCATGAACATGAAACAAAATTGGAACATTTTTAGGAGTAAAAAAACTAAATAGACTTTTTCTTAAAAAACTTCCATTAGAAGCTACATGAATATGACATGCTTTTATTGTTTTTCTTATTTTTAAATACTCAATTAGCCCCTTAAAAAATTGAATCTTACTACTAGAATAAGAGGATATAAATTTTATATCATACTTATCTTTTAAACATGAGTTGCTATATTGACTTAAAACTGTAGCTATTCCACCTTTTAAGTTTTTATTAGGACCTATTATACAAATTGTATCTTTCATAAATTACTCCTTTAACAATAATTTATATGAGCTTGCAAATATTATAGAAAAATAAATACCTGCTAACGGACTTAATAGGACATGTCCACCTAAAAAAGAAATTATAGTTCCAGTAAAAAATGATATATAAAAACTTTTATTAATTACTTTAGTATTTTTCAGTAACCCTTTTATCACTTTTATAAAAGTTGGTGCTATTATTACTGTGAACAATAATAATATTGCTATACCATAGAAATATAATATATCTATCAAATCCATTTCTATCATTCCATGACCTGTAAAATATGTATTAATATATTTTGAACCTTGTGTAAAACCAACACCAATTATATAGTGATACCATTTAGTATTCCAAAAACCAAACGCTACTTCTGCAACCTTATTTCTTGCACTTAAAATATAAGATAATAAATCTAATCTTTTAATAAAATATAACTGTCTCTTTAAAACTGTTTCATTATAAAATTTGAATAGATATATACTAATCACACATATTAATATTAAAACTATAAAAGATATTATTAAATTTTTCCTCTTAAAAAAAATACTCTTAATTTTACTTCTTTTAACTCGTATAGTTAAACAAATATAATATACTAAAAATAATATAGCTGCTATCATACCTGTCTTTGTACCTACAACAAATAGTGAAGTGAATATTATTATGAAATTTATTGCATTTTTTAATTTATTATTACAAAAAATTAGTTTATATAATGAAAATGGCATTGCCATTGTTAAAATAGCCGTTATATCATTTAATCCCATAAATAGACCTTTACACCCTATTGATCCATATGACCCCACTCCAATTTTAAATAACTTAGTAATTAAAATTACACTTCCAATAAAAGTAGCTGCATTAATTATGCATTCACAAATCTTATTTAAAGAAATTTTATTTTCTGAAATATATTGCTTTAGAAAAATTATAAGTATTAAGTTAAACCAAATTTTACTTATAAACAAAGTGTCTTTTACTAAATTGGCATTTCCATTTGCAAAAAAAATACTTTCTTGTATTAAAAACATACTAATAACAAAAATTAAAATAAATTTATTTCGTTTTTTATATATCAAATATAAATACAATAATATTAATAGTAATACTGCCCTAATAACTTGTCCTGGAGATACCTTAAATTTAATATTCAGTTTATAAAAACATATTCCGTTAATTAAATCTATTATAGGTGAGAAGAATAACAAAAAATATATAAGTTTTTCTTGGACTGTTATTAATTTTTCTTTCATATAAACCAAAACCTCCTATTTATGTATTGTCATAAAAATTGTCACTATTATAAAGTTTTATAATAGTGACATTAATTTTTTATAACTTTACTATGTTAATAGATAAATTATACTATATTTAATTTTTTCTTAAAATTAAATTCTCCAATATGTTATATTATGTTTTTTAATTTTTTCTTTATCTATTGCAGCTTTAGTATCCATTATTATAGGATTTGAATTCATCCGATTAACTATCTCATCAATATTATTAAATTGCATTTCATTTTGTTTAGTAAGAACCATTAAAACATCTGCATCTTTTAACGCCTCTTCTTGTGTATCCACTTTAAAAGCATACTTAGTTGGAACAATTGGATCAAAAGCTTTAACCTTAGCACCTTTTTCAATAAGTAGTTTGCATATATCTATCGGCGGACTTATTCTATCATCATTTGAATAATCTTTCATAGCTAGTCCATATATAGCAATCTTACATTCATTTATTTTTTTATCATTATTATTTAATATATTTTCAAGTGTGTTAACTATAAAATTCGGTAACTTAGCATTCTTTTCTCTAGCTAATTTTAATACATCCATGCTTACATTTAACTCACTTGCCTTCGGTGATATATAATGGTAGGCATTTGGTATACAATACCCTCCTACGCCTGGTCCTGGTGTTAATAAATTAACCCTCTTATGGGTATTAGCTAATTTAACAACTTCAAATATATCTATTCCTAATGCTTCTGTAAATCTAGCAAACTCTTGACTCATAGCAATATTAACATCCCTTTGAACATTTTCAAATACCTTTGAAGTTTCTACTACTTTTATATTACTTGCAGGTATTACATTCGCTTTACAAACTATTTTTAGTAAATCAACAGCTCTTTCTAAACTTTCTTGATTTATACCTCCAACTAAAGTAGGCATATTAGCAAACTCATCAAACGCTAACCCTTCTGCTATTCTTTCTGAAGCATAAGCTAAATAAAAATCCGTTCCAGCTTTCATACCAGACTCTTCTTCTAAAGTTTTAAGACATAGCCCTTCTGTTGTACCAGGTATAACCGTACTCCTTATTATTACTAAATCGCCTTTTTTAAGATTTTTACCTATCGTTGTACAAGCATCCTTTAAATATTCTATTATGTATTTTCCATCTTTTATAGGAATTCCAACAGTTACTATTATATTATCGCAATCTCTAACAGCCTTATTTCCATTTGTAGTTGCTACATATCTTTTTTCTTCTAATTCTATATTTAAAATATCTTGTATCGACACTCCCTCAAATTGTTCTGTATGATGTGTTATACCATCATTTACTTGCTCAACAAGATGTTTGTCTACATCAACTCCTACAGTATTGCATCCTCTAAATGCGAAACTTAATGTTAAAGGAAGTCCAACAAATCCTTGTCCAAATACACAAACCTTTTTATTTATAGAATCATTTGATATATTTTCATTAAATTGTTCCATAAATATTTTATTTCTATTTATTTTTGTATTCATCTTACTCTCCTAATTTATATGTAAATTCATCAACTTCATTATTATTTAAGTCAAAATATTTTAATATAGCATCAGTAATTCTTATTGAAGCTTTTCCATCACCATATGGATTTATAGCTTTGCTCATATTATTATATGTATCATTGTCTCTTATTAATTTATTTGCTTCAGTAACTATAGTTTGAGTATCAGTTCCTACCAATTTAACAGTTCCTGCTTCTATAGCTTCTGGTCTTTCAGTAACTCCTCTTAAAACTAAAACCGGTTTTCCAAGATGAGGTGCTTCTTCTTGTAATCCACCTGAATCAGTCATAACCATATAGCATTTATTCATTAAGTTATGAGTTTCCTTAGTGTCTAATGGTGGTAATAAGTGTATTCTATCTTTTCCACCTAATTCTCTATAAACAACATGCTTAACAATAGGATTTAAATGAACTAAGTATACTAATTCTATATTTTCATTATTTTCAATAATTTTATTTAAGGCTTTGCAAATATTATCTATTCCTTCACCCCAGTTTTCTCTTCTATGAGCAGTTATCATTATTACTTTTTTGTTTTTAAAATCAATTTCGTTAAGCTTTTGGTTTTTAAAAATATAATTTTCTTCTACAGTATGCTCCATTGCATCTATTACCGTATTTCCAGTTATGTATACATCTTTTTCACTTACGCCTTCTCTTAAAAGATTATTTTTTGAACCTTTTGTAGGTGCAAAATGTAAGTCTGCTAAAGCTCCAGTTAATTTTCTATTCATTTCTTCTGGAAACGGAAAATATTTATCAAAAGTTCTTAATCCAGCTTCTACATGTCCAACTTTAATTTGTTGATAAAATGCAGCTAAAGCGCCTCCAAAAGTTGTAGTTGTATCACCATGAACAAGTATCATATCTGGTTTTTCTTCTATAAATACCTCTTCAAGACCTTCTAAAACTTTATTAGTAATACCAGTTAGTGTTTGCTTTGTTTTCATTATATTTAAGTCAAAATCTGGTTTAATTTCAAAAAGATCTAAAACTTGATCTAACATTTCTCTATGCTGTGCTGTTACACATACCTTAGATTCTATTTCTTCTCTTTTTTCTAATTCCTTAACAAGAGGAGCCATTTTTATAGCCTCTGGTCTTGTTCCAAATATGGTTAAGATTTTTATTTTATTATTTTTAACTTGCATTTTCATCTCCAAACAATACTTTTATAGTTTTAAATATTAATTTAATATCAGTGAAAATATTTCTTTTCCTTACATATTTTACATCTAGTTTCATCCAATTTTCAAAATCTATATTATTTCTTCCTGATACTTGCCAATAGCAAGTTAAACCCGGTTTCACAATCAATCTTTCCATCATCCATGTCTCAAATTGTTCAACTTCCTTGACAAGACTTGGCCTTGGTCCTACTAGACTCATTTCTCCTTTTAGAACATTTAACAATTGTGGTAACTCATCTATACTAGTTTTTCTTATAAATTTTCCTACTTTAGTAACTCTAGGATCACACTTTATTTTAAACATAGGTCCATTCATTTCATTTTTTTCTTGTAACTTTTCTTTTAATTTTTCTGCATCTGCTATCATGGACCTAAACTTGTACATATTAAATTGAACACCATTTTGACCAACTCTATTTTGTTTGAAAAATACAGATCCTTTCCTATCCTCTAGCTTGATTGCTATAGCTACAATTAAAAATATAGGAGTTAAAATAATTAATCCTACTAGTGAACCTAAAAAATCTATAATTCTTTTTGTAAAATTATAAATTATTTTTTTATCTTTCTGTATTACGATCTCTTTTTTGAAGTTAATCATTGCATCCCCCTATGCATTTATTCTTGTTTGCTTAAATATATAAAATTATGTAATTTTTTAATATTTTCTTCCTTATCCCATTTCATATAATATATTTCATTTATCATAGCATCATTTCTTAACCCATCATAAGGACATCTTGTTTGCTTTATGCCCTTTTTTGCATATGAAGCAAAACTTTTAGCTAATTTGCATATTTCAATAGAATCTAAACTTGTTTTTACATATGGAGATAATTCATTTATTATCGAAGGATATTCTATAATATTCTTATTCATTAACTTATTTACAATTTTAGTTAATATCATCCTTTGTCTTTGTGTCCTTTGATAGTCATTATTACCAACATATCTAATTCTACAATATGCCGTAGCTTGTTCACCATTTAATTTTTGATTTCCAGATCTATGTATTGGAGTATATTTAATATTATTAACCTTTGCTATATCCTTACAATACACATTTATATATTTAACTTCTTCAGGTAATACATCTACGGTTATTCCCCCAACATAATCTATTATATTTGTTAATCCACTGTAGTCTACTTGTATATAATCTTTAATATCTAATTTAAATTGTTCATTTATTGTTTTAACAACCAGTTCATTTCCACCATAATGGTATGCATAGTTTAATTTAGTTATTTTTCCAGGGCCAAAATCTACATAACTATCCCTCATTAAAGAACTTAATTTTATTGTTTTATCAGTTTGATCTATTGTTAATACAATCATTGCATCTGAAGCTTTTTCATCACTATCCACGCCTAATAATAATATATTCGTAGTTGCATGCATTTTTTCTTGTTCTTTTTTATCTAAATTTTCTCTAATATCTTGTTTACTAGTTATTGATATTTTGCTTTCATTTAATTTTTCTCCTTTTATCTTATTTAAATAGTAACCTACACATCCAAATATTATTAACGCTATAGTTATAGTACATATTGTTATAACTAATAATATCGTATTTTTTTTTATTTTTTTACACATAATATATCTCCTAATCACAAATAACCTAATAGTAACTTTTATAAAAATTATAGCAATTATACTAATTAATTAAATTACATACTCAATATATTCCACTTAATATACTCGTATAAAAAAGCAACATCTTAATGATGCTGCTTTAACATTTGAATTTAAAAATCTTTAATTATCAAATTGTACATATATTAAACCTAGTCTTCAACGTAACTTAAAAAAATATAAATTTCTTAAAATTAATTATCTAAATAAATAAACTCATGTAATTTTTTAATATTTTCTTCTCTATTCCATTGCATATAATAAATTCCATCTATCATTGAATCGCTTTTTAATCCATCATAAGGACATCTTGTTTGTTCTATACCATTTTTTACATAGTTTTTAAATGAATCTGCTAGCTTTATAATTTCTAATGGGCTTAAGCTTGTTTTGATATATGGTGTTAATTCATTTATTACTATTGGATAAGAACTTATAGGTTCTTTAAGTAACTTATCCATTACTTTTATTAAAACAGTTCTTTGTCTTTCAGTTCTTTGATAATCTAAATTTCCAACATATCTTATTCTACAATAAGCTGTAGCTTGCTGACCATTTAATAGTTGATTTCCTGAATGACTTATAGGTATAAATTCTGTTTTATCTATATTTGAAATATTTTTTGCATAAGAATTAAGTAAATTTACTTCATTTGGCTTTACATCAACTTCAACTCCACCTAAATAATCTATTATATTTGTTAACCCACCAAAATCTACTTGTATATAATCTTTTATATCTAACTTAAATTGTTCGTTAACAGTTTTTACTGCGAATTCATCTCCACCATAATGATATGCATAATTTAATTTTGTTATTTTATCTTTTCCAAAGTCTACATATGTATCTCTCATTAATGAACTTAATTTTATTTTCTTAGCAGTTTCATCTATTGATAATACAATTATTGAATCTGAAGCCGTTTCTTGTTTATCTACACCTAAAAGTAATATATTTAGTACGTTATGAATTTTATTGAAATCTTCATTATTCATTGAAGATTTTATATCTTCTTTTTTGGTTATTGCTATCTTATTTTCATCTAACTTTTTCCCTTTTATTTTGTCTATATAATATATACCTATTCCCATAGCTATAGTTATTAAAAAAACTACTAAGGCTATACTTCCTATTATTATTTTTTTAGTTTTACTTTTATATTTCTGTTTATTACCATTTGTCGCCATAAAAAACCCTCCTTAAAAACAATATTATTTTACTACTGAAAACTCTATTTTTCAAATTTTGGTAACTTATTGCTTTTTAACTATCTAAAAATTTGTTGAAATAGAACTAAAAGAACATGATTTAAAAATTATCAAATCATTAGTTTAAATAAATTCTATAACATATATATGTGAAAAAAGGAAAGTTACCATGGTGGAAATCATGATAACTTTCCTCTTAT
>X256_Zander__coassemble_40_pt1 | contig 26411 bp, 24 predicted proteins | sample X256_Zander__metabat2_high_PE_003 | metagenome-assembled genome bin X256_Zander | reverse complement strand
AATATTTGAAAGTTAAAGAAAAAATATGTTATAATGTCTTAGTTAATACAAGTATTTATAGTTATAACTTGCTTAGGAGGAATATACAATGGACGTTAAAATGGAAAAAATAGAAGCTAATATTGTTAAATTTGAAGTAAAGGTTGAAGCTTCAAAATTTGATGAAGCTATAAACAAAGCATACAAAAAGAATATGAAGAAGTTCAATGTTCCTGGATTTAGAAAAGGTAAAGTTCCAATGAACATGGTTAAACAATATTATGGAATAGGCGTACTTTTAGAAGATGCTGTAAACATATCAATAGATGAAACATATCCAACATTAATAAAGGAAAACAACGTTAGACCAGTTGATTATCCAGAAATAAATGTTGTTGAAGTTGGTGAGGGAAAAGATTTAGTTTATACTGCTAAAGTTACAGTTTACCCAGAAGCAGAACTAGGAGAATACAAAGGAATAGAAGTTAAGAAACCTTCATACGAAGTTTCAGAAGAAGAAGTTGAAAAGCAACTTAAAAGCATGCAAGAGAAAAATGCAAGAGTTGAAACAAAATCAGAAGGAACAGTTGAAAAAGGAAACATAGCTGTTATAGACTTTAAAGGTTTCATAGATGATGTTGCTTTTGAAGGTGGAGAAGGAACAGATTATCCATTAGAAATTGGTTCAGGAAGCTTTATTGGAGATTTTGAAGATCAATTAGTGGGATTATCAGTTGGAGAAAACAAAGAAGTTAACGTAGCATTCCCAGAAAGTTACGGAAGAGAAGAGTTAAACGGAAAGCCAGCTAAATTCGAAGTAACTATAAAAGAGATAAAAGTTAAAGAATTACCAGCTTTAGATGATGATTTTGCTAAAGAAATATCAGAATTTGATACTATAGCAGAAGTTAAAGAAGATATAATAAAGAAAGCTGAAGTAGCTAACGAAGAAAGAGCTACTAAAGAATTTGAAGAGGCAGTAATAAATACTGTAGTAGACAATGCTAAAGTTGAAATTCCAGAAGTTATGGTAAAACAAGAAATTGAAGCTATGATAAGAGACTTAGAATCAAGATTAAAATATCAAGGCTTAACTTTAGAGCAGTACTATGAGTTCACTGGAAGTTCAGAAGACAAAATGAAAGACTACATGAAAGAAAGAGCTGAAAGAAAAGTTAAAACAGATGTAGTTTTAGAGAAAGTAATGGAAGTTGAAAATATAGAAGTTACTGAAGAAGAGTTAAAAGAAAAAGCTAATGAAATAGCTAAAATGTACAGTGCAGATGATTCAGAAAAAATGGTTGAATTAATAATGAATGGACAAAAAGCTATGTTAGAGCATGATGTTAAAGCTCAAAAAACTGTTAAGTTTTTAATAGAAAATTGCAAATAATATAAAGAAGTAGTAAAATAAAATATACAAAAAGTAATTGCCAGAAGAAATTCTGGCAATTGTTTTAAATTGCTTAACAAAAAGGGAAAACTTTTATATAATTATAAGTATAATTAATTTAATTTTTTACGATAATTAAAAGGTATAAGATTATCAAGTTAGAAGGAGGGAGAATTATGAGTTTAGTTCCTGTAGTAGTTGAACAAACTAACAGAGGAGAAAGATCATATGATATATTCTCAAGACTATTAAAAGATAGAATTATAATGTTAAGTGGAGAAGTAAATGATGTTAGTGCTAATTTAATAACAGCTCAATTGTTGTTTTTAGAGAGCGAAGATCCTGATAAAGATATTTATTTATATATAAACAGTCCAGGTGGATCAATAACTTCTGGTATGGCTATTTACGACACTATGCAATATATTAAACCAGATGTTGCAACTATATGTGTTGGTATGGCTGCATCGATGGGGGCATTTTTATTATCATCAGGGGCAAAGGGTAAAAGATTTGCTCTTCCAAATAGTGAAATAATGATTCATCAACCATTAGGTGGATTCCAAGGTCAGGCTACTGACATTGATATTCATGCTAAAAGAATTCTAAGAATAAAAGATAAGTTAAATGAAATATTAAGTGAGAACACAGGTAAACCTTTAGAAGAGGTATGCAAGGATGTTGAAAGAGACTATTTCATGGAAGCTTGTGAAGCTGTAGAATATGGTTTAATAGATAAAGTTATAACTAGAAATGAAGTTGTAAAAAGTCAAGAATAAAAATTTTATTTAATAAACTCTTAGTGAGGTGTAGTTAATGGCTAAATACGAAGACAAGAAGCAATTAAGATGTTCTTTTTGTGGTAAAAATCAAGACCAAGTAAAAAGATTGATTGCAGGTCCAGGTGTTTATATCTGTGATGAGTGTATAGATTTATGCTCAGAAATTATAGCAGATGAGTTTGATGAAAGAGTACAATATGACTCAACTAGTCTGCCAAAACCTTCAGAAATTAAAACATACTTAGACCAGTATGTTATAGGACAGGATGAAGCTAAAAAATCACTTGCAGTAGCTGTATATAATCATTATAAAAGAATAAATTCTAATGAAAGTGATGATGAAGTAGATTTACAAAAAAGTAATATAATGCTTTTAGGACCAACTGGTTCAGGTAAAACTTTATTAGCTCAAACATTAGCTAAATTTTTAAATGTACCATTTGCTATTGCTGATGCAACTACTCTTACAGAAGCAGGTTATGTAGGAGAAGATGTTGAAAACATACTTTTAAAGCTTATTCAAAATGCAGATTATGATGTTGAAAGAGCAGAAAAAGGTATAATATATATTGATGAGATTGATAAGATTGCAAGAAAATCAGAGAATCCATCAATAACAAGAGATGTTTCAGGTGAAGGTGTTCAACAAGCATTATTAAAAATATTAGAAGGCACAGTTTCATCAGTTCCACCACAAGGTGGCAGAAAACATCCACATCAAGAATTTATACAAATAAATACATCAAACATATTATTTATTTGTGGTGGTGCGTTTGATGGAATAGATAAGATAATAGAAAAAAGAACTAGAAGAAGTTCTATGGGATTTGGAGCTAATATTCAATCTAAATCAGAAAAAGATATCGGAACATTATTAAAAGAAATAATGCCTGGAGACTTACTGAAATTTGGTTTAATTCCTGAATTTGTAGGAAGAGTTCCAATAGTTGTAACTTTAGAATCTCTTGATAAGAGTGCATTAATAAATATATTAAGTAAGCCTAAGAATGCATTAGTAAAGCAATATAAAAAATTGTTTGAACTTGATAATGTTGAATTAGAATTAAGTGATTCAGCTCTAGAAGCGGTAGCAGTAGAAGCTATTAAAAGAAATACTGGTGCTAGAGGTTTAAGAGCTATACTTGAGGAATCAATGAAAGACATAATGTTTGATATTCCTTCAAGAGAAGATGTAGTTAAGGTTACTCTAGATGAAGGTGTTATTAAAAAAGAAAAAGAACCTGATTTTACTCTTTTAAAAGAAGGAGAAACTAAACCAGTTCTTAAAAAGCCAAAATCAAAAGCTAAAAAAGGCATAGAAACAGCTTAATAATATATTAAAGATAAAATCACTTTGATGAATTTTCGTCAAGGTGATTTTTGCTTAAAAGTTTTAAGTAAGTTGAAAAAAAATTATATTATGTGTATACTTGATTAAGACTACTTAATTTTAACAACAAATTGGAGGTATAATGATGAAAGAAGAAAAATTAATTCTTCCTTTAATTCCTCTTAGGGGCATAACAATTTTTCCTAATATGGTTATGCATTTCGATGTAGGTAGAAAAAAATCAATTGCTGCAATTGAAGAAGCTATGGTTAGAGACCAAAAATTATTCTTATCTACTCAAAAACAAGCAAAAACAGATGAACCAAAAGAAGAAGATATTTTTGAAATAGGAACTATTTCCATAGTAAAACAAATTGTAAAAATGCCAAATGACACAATAAGAGTGTTAGTTGAGGGGATAAAAAGAGGAACTATAAAATCTTACGTTAATAATGAAAATTTCTTTGAGGTTGAAATAGAAGAGCATTCTAATGAAATAGATGAAAAATCAAATGAGTTAGAAGCTTTAATAAGAACTTTGAAGGATGAGTTCACAGAGTATATTGCAATTAGTGGAGCTGGTGCATCAGATATTTTAATGAATTTAGAAGATATAGAAAAAGAGCCAGGAACTCTTTCCGATATCGTTGCATCTTTTTTACCTTTAAAGCAAGATGCAAAACAAGAAATTTTAGAAACTTTTAATATAGAAAAAAGAATAGAAAAATTACTTGTTATATTAAAAAATGAAATAGAAGTTTCAAAAATAGAGAAGAAAATTAGCTCAAAAGTAAAAAAGAAAATAGATAAGCTTCAAAAAGAGTATTATTTAAGAGAGCAAATTAAAGTAATACAAGAGGAATTAGGGGAAGAAGACGAAGATAAAAAGGAATTTAAAAATTATGAAAATAAGATAAAAAAAGCAAAGTTTCCAAAAGAAGTTAAGGAAAGAGCTATACATGAACTTTCAAGATTAAAGTCAGCAGGTAGCTATTCATCAGAAGGAAATGTAATAAGAACTTATTTAGACTGCCTTTTAGAAATTCCTTGGACAAAGGAAACAAAAGATTCTTTAGATATAAAAAAAGCTAGGAAAATATTAGATACAGATCATTATGGGATAGAAGATGTTAAAGATAGAATAATAGAATATTTAGCTGTAAAGAATATAAGTAAAACACTTAAAGGACCTATACTTTGCTTAGTAGGACCTCCTGGAGTTGGAAAAACTTCTATAGCTAAATCTGTAGCAAAGGCTTTAAATAAGAACTTTGTTAGAATTTCCTTAGGTGGAATGAGAGATGAGGCTGAAATTAGAGGACATAGGAGAACTTATGTTGGTGCAATTCCGGGAAGAATAGTTTATGGAATGAAACAAGTAGGTTCTAAAAATCCACTTTTCTTATTAGATGAGATAGATAAGATGTCAAATGATTTTAAAGGAGATCCTGCAGATGCTTTATTAGAAGTTTTAGATGCAGAACAAAATGCTACCTTTAGAGATAATTATTTGGAACTTGAAATGGATTTATCTAAGGTATTATTTATAACTACAGCAAACTCTTTAGATACTATTCCAAGACCACTATTAGATAGAATGGAAGTTATAGAGGTATCTGGATATACTTACGAAGAAAAATATAATATAGTAAAGAAATATTTAGTACCAAAGCAACTAAAAGAGCATGGAATAGAAGATAATCAAATAAAGATAACTGATAACTGTATAAAAGTTTTAATTGAAAACTATACAAGAGAATCAGGTGTAAGAAATTTAGAGAGAAAAGTTGGAGCTATAATAAGAAAAGCTATAACAGATATGATGGAAAAAGATAAAAGTAAGATAATAGTTAATACAACCATATTGGAAAAATATCTAGGACCTAAAATATTTAGCTACGATAAAATTGATGAAGAAGATAAAATAGGTGTAGTTACTGGAATGGCATGGACAGCTTATGGTGGAGATACTTTGCCAGTAGAAGTTATGGTTATGGATGGAACTGGTAAATTAGAATTGACAGGACAATTAGGTGATGTTATGAAAGAATCTGCAAAGGCAGCATATTCTTATGTTAGATCTAATGCAGATAAGTATGGAATTAAAGGTGAGTTCTATAAAAATAAAGATATTCATATACACGCACCAGAGGGAGCTGTGCCTAAGGATGGTCCTTCAGCAGGAGTAACCATGATAACAGCTTTAGTTTCAGCTTTAAGCGGAAAAAAAGTTAAACATAATGTTGCAATGACTGGAGAAATAACCTTAACAGGAAGAGTTTTAGCTATAGGTGGACTTAAAGAAAAATCTTTAGCAGCTTATAGAGCTGGAATTGATACTGTAATTGTACCAAAAGAAAATGAAAAGGATACATTGAAAATTCCAAACTCGGTAAAATCAAAATTGAATTTTATTTTTGCGGAAAAAATAGATGATGTCTTAAAAAATGCACTAGTTGGAGAGGATAAATAATGAGAATTAAAAATTCAGAATTCATAATATCAGCAGTTAAGAGAGATCAATATCCTGTTGATGACAGAGTAGAGGTTGCTTTTGTTGGTAGATCTAATGTAGGTAAATCATCTATTATAAATGCATTAACAAATAGAAGACACCTTGCAAAGGTTAGTCAAACTCCAGGAAAAACTAAATTAATAAATTTTTTCTTAATAAATAGTAATTTTTATTTAGTTGACTTACCTGGATATGGATATGCTAAGGTTTCTAAGAAAGAAAAGGAAAGTTGGGGAAAAACTATAGAAATGTACCTAACTGATAGAGAAGAATTAAAGAGAGTTGTATTATTAGTTGATTGTAGACATAAGCCTACTAATGATGATATTACTATGCATGAATGGATAAAACACTATGGATATGATGTTATAGTTATTGCAACTAAAAGTGATAAGCTTTCAAATAATGACCTTAGAAAAAGCGAAAAGATTATAAGGGAAACTTTAAAGCTTGGTAAAAATGATACTTTAGCATTTTTCTCATCATTAAATAAAAAGAAAAAAGATGAGATTATAGACTTAATATTTGATGATGTAGTTGAAGAAGAATAAGAAAATATTTAGGCCTTCTGTGTAAAAAGCAGATGGTCTTTTTTTCTTTTTATAGCTAAAAATATATTTAATTGCTTTAAATAATAATAAGGTAAATAATTAGAAAAAAATGTGTCAATTAATCCGTAACAGAATAGAATATAGTATAAAATATAAATTTAGAAAAATTTTTTATTTGACAAAAAGGAGGTAATTTCATGGAAATTAATGAAATTCTAGATGGTTTAAATGAATCTGCAAGTATGGGTTCTAATCCAGTAGGAGCTTATTCTAATCCTGCGAAAGGAGATAATTGGATAAAGACTTTATTATTATTATCAGTATTATCAAATAACAATATGGGTGGATCATGTAATTGTTGTTGTGAAAAACCTAAATTTAAAAAAGTACAACAAACTTTATACGAGCCAGTTGATAGTTGTGGAGGTGCTAATTTATTTGGCGGAAATAATTTATTAATGATTTTATTATTATCAGGAATGCTAGACAGATAGTTTTAAATAATATTTATTGAATGGAGGAAATATTATGGCACGTAGAACATGTCAAAATGATGTGGTTGTTAAACCTAATAATAACAACCTTAACTCTTTGATTTCTTTATTAGTATTATGCAATTTGCTTAATAAAGATGATTATGGTTCTGGAAATAATTCTTGGTTGCTTATTTTACTATTATTATCTAATGGGCAAGGTATTTGTTAAAAGCTTTTAAGATTAATAATTAATAAACTATAACTGTTTAAATAATTTAGATGGTAGTTGTTTGGAGGGTTAAAAGCCCTCCAAAAAAATTCAATTTCTACATATTAAAAAGGAGGAATTTTTATGGGGAAACGTAAACATAAAACTAAAGAGCAGGATAATAATAATTTAAATAATAAAAATCCTATGGATTTTATAAATAATAATGGCAATTTAAATCCAATGGATATTATTAAATATTTGGGTATGGGAAATAATTCTAATGATCTAAATACTAATAATTTATTAAATCTTTTAATAAATAATAGGTTAAATAATAATAGCAATAAAAATCCATTAATGGATTTAATGGCCAATATAAATACTGAAGGGGTTAATATGAATGATATTAACAAATTATCAGAAAGCTTAAAAAATACTGGTAATCCTCAAGAACTTCTAAAAAAAATTATAGATAGTAAATTAAATGCAAATAATAATAATAATAATAATAATAATAATAATAATAGCAATGATAGTCCAAAAAGAAAAAGAAAAAATAAAGATTTAGACAATCTTGAATTTTTGAAGTCTTTAAAAAGCATAGTAGATCCATCAAAAGTTGAGCTTATAGATAAAATTATTGTTATGTATGAAAATGGCGAAATTTAATTAGAAATTTTTTAAAAATAGTGTATAAAAATTTTTAAAAAGCTAATAATATAAATGTAGTTAGGAGATAAAACTCCTAAAGCATATAGTGAAGAATATAAATCTTCATTAAAGCTAAAACCCCCCATCCCCCTTTTGGACCGCTTAATAAAGCGGTCCTTTAATTTTTGAATTTAATATATATATTTTAAAATTTTAGGAAAACTATATTTAAAATATGTATAGAGGTGTAAATATGAAAAAGTTTTTAAAAGCAATTATTATGATATTACTTATGTTTAGTATAATTAATATTTTTGATGGATGTATGGATGGAAAAAAAAATAAAATTGAATCTTTAAATATTTTAATAGAAGAACCTAAAGAGTCAGATAATGATTTTATTAATACTACAATTGAAGAATATAAAAAGGAAAATAAAAATGTAAATGTTAAAGTTGAAGTTTCTCAAAATATAGAAGAAAGTAACAAAATTTTACGAAATAAAAAAATGGATTTGATCTTATGTTCTAGAAATTCTATGATAGAATTTTCAAGAAAAGGATTATTAAAAGATATAGGAAATATTTATGACTTAGCTAATATAAATTCAAGATTTTATAATATAGTATGTAGTTATGGAAGATATAATAATACATATTATGGTATAGGGTTAATGCCTTACTCTTTAAATTTGCTAGTAAATAAAAACATAGTTGAAGAATTTTTGAACAAAGATGAAATTTTAGATGTGAGTGATATAATTAATATAGTATCAAAATATAACAAAAACATACCCGTTTTATTGCCTAAAAATATAAATTTAAGTTTAGCTTTAGGATCATTCATGGCTAATAATTTGATAATGGATAATAAATTAGAAGAAACTTTTTCAGATGATAAGTCAGGTTATGTTAAAATGAATGAAATTCAAGATTCTTTTAATCTTACAAATTCTATTATAAAAGAATTAAATAACAATAAAATATCATTTATTGAATCAAATGAAGAAGTAATAATTGATGTACAAAAAGGAAAAATACCATTAGTTTTAACTACAACTTTATCTTTTAAAAATATGCGTCAAAATCAAACATTAAAAGCTATATCAAGTATTTTAGATAATAAATATAAGTTAACTCCTTTAGTGATAATAGATCATAATTTATGTGCTTTCCAAAATGCTGAAAATGAAAAACAAGTAAATAAGTTTTTTAGTTTTTTGTGTAAAGATGATATATATATAAAACTTGCCCAAAAAGGGTATGTTTCAGGAAATGAGAAGGGAATAACATATATAGAAGGAATGCAGAGAGAGTTTATATGGACCATATCTGTAGCTAATGAAAATAACATTCCATTTTATTTTAACTTACCTAATAAAATGAAAGAAGCTACTTTAGAGGAATTGCAAAATATTATAAATGGAAAACATGATAATAATGAATGGAACAGAATAATTAATAAAAATTTTGAGTAACAATGTATAAAAACAAAGTTACATAAAATCTAAATACTATATACAAAAAGAGGATTTTCAATTAAAATCCTCTTTTTGTATATAGTGTATAAGAATTAAAATAATAAATAGATAGTTTTAATATTTATTTATTATTTTTACAATCTGTACAAATACCATAGAAATAAATTTTATTAGATAAAACTTCATAATCAGTATTGCTTTGAGCCATTTCATTTAAATCAGTAAAATTAATATGCTCTAAATCATCTACTCTACTACAATTAATACATTGAATATGTGGATGAGAAGAAGCATTTCCATCATATCTAAAATTTCCTTCACCAACATTTAATTCTTGCACTAAATCTACATCTACAAGAGTTTTTAAAGCTTTATATACAGTTGCCAAACTCATTGTAGGATAATCCTCTTGTAAATTTTTATAAATTATTTCAGCTGAGGGATGTTTTTTAGTACTTTTTAAATATTTATACACAGCAATCCTTTGAGGAGTTAATTTTAATTTTTTTTCTTTAAAAATGTTTGTTATATTATTCATTAATACCACCCTTTAATCAAGTTAAAATTATTATATAATAATTATTATTATCAGTCAATTCTTCTTAATACAGATACATTTGTTAAAAGTAAATTTAAAGTTATATTTTAAAAACCAAGTAATTTAATAAAATAAAAATCATCAATTAACAAATTTTCAATAAAATCCTATTTAAATATGTAAAATATTTATTAATTCTTAATAAGACTATATATAATAATAAAATATAATCAAAATATTTTCAACTTTTTAAATAATATTAATTATAAAATAAAATTGCATTAATTTTATTTCTTGTGGGAATTATATAAAATGAAATTAGGTATAAATTTAAAAATATTTAGACAATTAATAACATTTAAAAAACATTCTTATACAAATATTTACTCTATAAAAAATAGGTGATATTATTATAGAAATAAGAATTATAAAACTAAAAGATAAAGAATAGGGGTGATTATATGTCTAAATATAAAGTTGGAGAAGAATTGATAATAGTTAATAATCCTAATGAAGAAAAAAGAAAATTAAAGTCAATAACTAAGTTGAGTGTAGATGGAGATTTTGCACAAATTTCTTGGGGACTAAAAATAGTAAATATAGAATATGATAAACCTAATGTAACACTTACTTATAGAAATGTAGTAGGAGAAGAAAATAAAGTTTTTGCTATATGTAAAGATGTTGAGAATTTCAATAAAGATAAAGTTTTAGAAAAAGCTTTATTGAAAGCTTTCCAAAATGAAATAATAAATATTTCAGTTAATAAAAATAACTGTGGCTGTGTAAAATAAAATTTTTAGAATAGTAATCTTTTAAGATTACTATTTTTTCATATAAGTTCTTAAAAATATTTATTACAATTTGACTGTGTAAAATTTTAATTTTGATAGTAAAAGTAATGCAATAATATATTTAATCATATAATTTATAAAGCAATTACTTTAGGAATTATTATGAGTTTCGGTCAGGTAATATGTAGATTAATTTTAGCAGTAATTATTGGTGGAATAATAGGATATGAAAGAGAATATAAAAATAGGCCAGCTGGCCTTAGAACTCACATATTAGTATGCTTAGGGGCAACTATAATATCTTTGATTCAATTAGAAATCGTAGAGGATGTAATAATAAAAATAAAGCAAGATTTATTTTTAAAAGATATATTAAGTGTTGATATTGGAAGATTAGGTGCACAAGTTGTTAGTGGAATTGGTTTTATAGGTGCAGGTACAATAATGCATCAAAAAGGATCAATAAAAGGATTAACAACAGCAGCATCTTTATGGGCAGTTGCTTGCATAGGACTTGCAATAGGTCTTGGGAAATATTTTTTAAGCGTAGCTTCAGTTATAGTTATAGTACTAATTTTAGCATGTCTAAAAAAACTAGAAAATAAAATAATATCTAGAAGGAAGTATTTAAAGTTAGAGTTAATATATTCTCTAAAACATAATATAGGACAAGAAATAGAAAATATACTTAAGGAAGAAAATGTTTTTATAAAAAATATAGAATTTGAAATTTACTATAAAGACAAAGATAAAAAGAAGTGTATATATACATTGTATTTACCTAAAAATTCAAGCAAATTATTTTTAATAGATAAGTTATCTGTAATTGAAAAGATAGAAAAAATAAAGACTATTAATTGAAAGTTCATTAAAATGAAACTTTTTAGAAAATTTTTAAAAATACACTTCCTTTTTTTAGTAAATTAAAATATAATAAGCTTGTGGTTAAAAAAGGTATTATTGCTGGCGAATGGGGGGAGTTATATGAGCCAATGTCCATTTTGGTCAACAAACAAAAATATATTTAATTGTTATGATGAATGCCCAATGAAAAATTCTGCTGATAATGAGGAAGGTTGTGTTTTTCAAATTTATCTAGGCAATGATAATAATGCATATAAAAATATTGGTCAAAGTTTTGGATATGATGAAGATTTTGAAGATCATTTTATTATTGATAAATTAAAGATATCAAGTAATTTTTAAATATAAAAAAACCTGCTTAGGCAGGTTTTTTTATTCGTAAGAATCATTAAATTTATGAAGTAAACTTTGTTTTAAGTTCCAAAGATTTGTAGATAAATCAACATAATAAGTATGGGGATTTTCAAATCTTAAAACTTCAGGCCATAATTTTTCTGTTTCTTGTTTTGCAAATTCTTTAATATCTAAGACAGAAGGTGATTTGTAAATACAGTTACCTTTATCGAAAATCTTTACTCTTAAAGGTTTTATATAATAATCTGTAAGCTTTTTTCTTTTCCAAGTAAAAACAGGATCAAAAATTTCAAGCGTTTTAGATTCATCAAAAGATTCTCCATTTAAGCATATTAAGTCTGCAATAGCTTTGTGAGTATCTTTTTTAAATATTCTATAAATGTCTTTAAATCCTGGATTAGTTATTTTTTCTTCATTTTCACTTATTTTTATTTTAGGAATTATTTTATTATTGTCTTCTATAGCAACTAATTTATAAACACCACCAAAAACAGGTTCTGATTTAGCAGTTATAAGTCTTTCACCTACACCAAAGGAATCAACTTCAGCACCTTGACTAATAACATCGCTTATAATATATTCATCTAATGAATTAGAAATAACTATTTGAACATCACTATAACCTGCAGCATTTAAAAGTTCTCTAGATTTTTTAGTAAGATAAGTTATATCTCCACTATCAATTCTAATTCCTTTTGGTCTAATTCCTTGTGGTTTTAAAATTTCATCAAAAACTTTTATAGCATTAGGAATTCCAGATTTTAAAACATTATATGTATCTACAAGTAAGACACAATCTTCAGGGTAAATTTCAGCCCAAGCTTTAAAAGCTTCGTATTCACTAGGATATAGTTGAACCCAACTGTGAGCCATAGTTCCTACAGCTGGTATATTAAACATTTTATCTGAAATCGTACAAGCAGTAGAATTACAACCACCAATTATTGAAGCTCTAGCTCCATAAATAGCACCATCATATCCTTGAGCTCTTCTTGAGCCAAACTCCATAACAGGCTTTCCTTTTGCAGCTCTACAAATTCTGTTAGCTTTAGTTGCAATTAATGTTTGATGATTTATTGTTAAAAGAATCATAGTTTCAATGAATTGAGCTTGAATAACAGGACCTTTTACTGTTATTAAGGGTTCATTTGGAAATACTGGATTTCCTTCTGGCACAGCCCAAACATCACAACAAAACTTAAAATGTTCTAGATATTTTAAGAAATCTTCTGAAAATAAATCTTTGCTTCTTAGATATTCTATATCATCTTTTGTAAAATTCAAATTTGATAGATATTCTATTAACTGTTCTACTCCAGCCATTATGCAGTAGCCACCGCCATCTGGAACTCTTCTAAAGAACATATCAAAGTAAGCAATTTTATCTTTTAATCCATACTCAAAATAACCATTCCCCATTGTTAATTCATAAAAATCAACAAGCATGGTTAAATTTCTAGAGTTTCTTACGTCGAATTTATAATTCATATTTTTCTTAATCTCCTTTTTGTAGAATACCTTAAACTTATTGTACCCTCATAAATAAATTATTACAATAGAGTTATTAATACTTTAAACTATGTCAAGTGTAAATGTATAAATATTGAGAATAGACTTATTTAACACAAAATAGGAGGGCAAAATGATTAATTTAGATAAATATCAAAGAAATGCAGCCTTTTGCAATGACAAAAAAGCTTTAGTTGTAGCACCGCCAGGCTCTGGTAAAACAACAGTTATAATAAATAGATTAGAATATTTAATAAGAGAAATGAATATAAGACCACAAAATATAGTAGTGATAACTTTTACTAAAGCAGCTGCAAATAATATGAGAGAGCGTTTTAAAAATTTATATAAAGGAATAAGTTATCCTTTTTTTGGAACATTTCATGGTCTTTTTTATAAAATTTTAAAAAGAGAAAGAGGAAACTTAAAGTTAATAGTAGGTAATGAGGCTTATAAATTAGTAAGAAATTTTTTGAACAATAAATTAGATGAAATAAGTGATGAAAAAGTTAAAGAAATGCTTAATATGATTTCGTATTACAAATCTAGAGGTCAATTTAAAGAAGGTAATTTCGATAAAGATTTATTTTATGAGTGTTATAGGGAGTATGAATCTTATAAGGACAAAAATGAATTATTAGATTTTGATGACTTACAAATAGAATGTAAAAACCTTTTTTTATCTGACCCGAATGTATTAAAAAACTATAAAAATTTATTTAAACATATATTAGTAGATGAATTTCAAGACTGTGATCCTACTCAAATAGAAATTCTTCAGCTTTTTGATGAAAGCAATTTATTCTCAGTAGGTGATGAAGACCAATGTATATATTCTTTTAGGGGTTCTGAGCCTAGATGTATGGTTGAATTTGAAAAGTTTTTTTTAGGGGGAAAGAAAAAGTATTTAAAATATAATTATAGAAGTAGCAAGAATATAGTAGATGCATCAATAAAAGCTATAGAAAATAATAATCAAAGAAATAAAAAACAAATAAAAGCTTTTAAAGATCAAAAAGGTACCTTTGAAATATTAACTCCATATAATGAAAGTATACAAGTAGAGGATATTTCAAAAAAGATAGAAACTGAAAAAAATAAAGGGATTTCTTATAAAGAAAATGCAGTATTATATAGGACTAACATGCAAAGTAGGAGTATAATTGATGGATTTATAAGAAATAAAATTCCTTTTAAGCTTTTAGATGGAGAATATAATTTTTATGAGCATTTTATATGTAAAGATTTAGCAGCATATTTAAATTTATCAATAGATCCAACAGATAAAGAAAGCTTTTTTAGAGTAATAAATAAACCATTTAGATATGTTTCTAAAAATATTTTAGAAGAAATGAAAAAAAATCCATATAAAGAAAATTTATTTGAAAAATTAAAAGAAAATAAAAACATACATCCTTATCAAGTTAAAAATATAGATAAATTATATAAGGATATATGTAGTTTAAATAAAATGAGTTTAGGAGTTGCTATAAACTTTATACTAAATGATTTGGATTATAGAAATTATTTAATAGATTATTCTAATAAATATAAACAAAATTTTGATGAATTAGAAGATGTGGTAAATGAGTTTAGAAGCTCATCCTTAGATTTTTCATCAATAATTAAGTTCTTAGTTCATATTGAATTTATAGGTGATAAGTTAAAAGAAAGCAAAAATTTAGAAAGAGATGCGGTTCTATTAAGCACAATACATGGTGTAAAAGGAATGGAATTTCAGAACGTATTTTTAATAGAAGCAAACGAAGATATATTACCTCATAAAAATTCTAATGAAGAAAATAATGAAGAGGAAAGAAGAATTTTTTATGTAGCTTTAACAAGAGCTATTAAAAATCTTTATGTTTATGCACCTAAAAATTTAAAAGGAAGTTTTAAAGAGAAGTCTGTGTTTTTAAAAGAAACTGAATTTGAGGAATTTTTTTTAGAAAAGAATTATGGTTTTAAAATAGGACAAGAAATAACTCATAAAAGTTTCGGAGTAGGTAAAATAATAGATTTAAACAAAAAAGAGATAGAAATACTATTTAAGGAAGGCATAAAAAGGAGATTTTCATTAGAAGTTTTAATAGAAAATAGATTGATAGATTAAAAATATATAGTATGAAATTAATATTAAAATTGTTAATAATAAAAATAAAAAGTATAACACATATGAATAATTTAGTTAAAAATATTATCTTAATAAAGTGCAAAAACCAACTATATGATAAAATAGAGAGAAATAAGGTTATGCTATTATATGGAAACTATTTTTAGTATGTGATATAATTTTGTTAATGAGTGGGATAAGAGGATATGATTTTACAATAGGAAAGAGGGTATAGGATATGTTCAAATTCAAAAAAATGTGGACCGATTTAAATGATATGGTTGATAATGGAGCTTATAATTTTAATATTGATAGTGAACTTAAAAATGTATTTATTATTAAAGATCAAGGAGAAACTACTTTATTAACAAAGGATGATTTTGTAGATTTTTGGGCAAAAATATTATTATTTCATCAGGTTAATATAGATCCTAAAGATTTAAAGAATGATAAAAAGCTTTATTATGTTTGTAGTTTGTTAAAAGGATTACCTTATATTAAGGAAGAGAAAGGTAATATTGTATTAATGTAGGGTAAGATTAGTTGAATATTAAAAATTAATAATATATAATTTTTTATAATAGCTCATATTCTTTAGAATATGAGCTTTAAATTTGTTTAATATTATTATATTTTATAAATATGTTGAGGTGAAAAATGGATTTTTTAAAACAAATTAATGAAATAAAAGATGAATTAATAAAAATTAGGAGAGACTTACATGAACATCCAGAGCTTGGGTTTGAAGAATATAGAACTTCAAGCAAAATAAAAGAATTTTTAAATAAACAAGGAATTAGTTATATGGAAGTAGCTAATACAGCAGTATGTGCACTTATAGAGGGTATAGGAGAAGTCGGAAATGACAAAGTTATTGCATTAAGAGCTGATATGGATGGACTTCCAATACAAGATTTAAAGGTGTGTGAATATAAATCTAAAGAAAAAGGAAAAATGCATGCTTGTGGACATGATGCTCATACAACAATACTACTTGGAGCTGCTAAAATTTTAAATGATAATAGAAATTTATTTAAGGGCAAGGTAAAACTTTTATTTGAACCAGCTGAAGAAACTATTGGTGGGGCTAGTTTTATGATAAAAGAAGGTGTTCTTGAAAATCCAAGAGTTGATGCTATATTAGGATTGCATGTGGATGAAGAACTAGAAGTTGGAAAAATTAAAGTAAAAAAAGGAGTAGTAAACGCAGCATCTAACCCTTTTACTATAAAAATAAAAGGTAAGGGAGGACATGGAGCAGCACCTCACTTTACTATAGACCCTGTAGTTATATCAGCACAAGTTGTTTTGGCACTTCAAACTGTTGTAAGTAGAGAAATATCACCAGTAAATCCAGCAGTTATAACCATTGGTTCAATTCAAGGTGGAACAGCACAGAACATAATTCCTGGGGAAGTTATTTTAAAAGGAATTATAAGAACTATGACTAAGGAAGATAGAGAATATGCAAAAAAACGTCTTGAGGATATAGTAAAAGGAATAACAGAATCTATGAGAGGTAGCTACGAGATAGAGATAGAAGAGAGTTACCCATGTCTTTATAATAATGACAGTATGGTAGACTTAGTAAATAAGAATGGAAAGTTGATTTTAGGTGAAGAAAATGTACAAGAACAATTAGCACCTAAAATGGGAGTTGAGAGTTTTGCATATTTTGCAATGGAAAGACCAAGTGCATTTTATTTTTTAGGATCTAGGAACAAAAGAAACAATATAACTGCACCAGCTCATAATGCTATGTTTGATATTGATGAGGATTGTATTCCTTTAGGTGTAGCTATTCAGTGCTCTTCAGTCATAGATTATTTGACAAGAAGTTAAAATAATATTAAGCTAGTAAAATGTAGTGTACAAATTTACAAATGGGAGCTGATATTTTTGAAAATAGAGATAGGAACAAATGAAGCAGGTCAGAGATTAGATAAATTTTTACGTAAGCTTTTAAAGGATGTGCCACTAAGTGCTATATTCAGAGCTTTAAGAAAAGGTGACGTAAAAGTTAATGGTAAAAAAGGAAAAGAAAAATACTCTCTTTTAGAAGGAGATATTGTTGAAATTAAATATATATCATCTAAGAAAGAAAACAAGGAAGACAAGTTTCAATTAGTTAATTCAAGTTCACTAAAAGTAACGTATGAAGATGAAAATTTATTATTAATTGAAAAGTGGCCAGGTGTTTTAGTGCATTCTGATAAAAAGAATGGTGATGCAACTTTAACTGACTATGTTTTAAGTTATCTTCATAAAAAAGGTGATTACATACCAGAAAAAGAATTAACTTTTACTCCAGCATCTTGCAATAGATTAGATAGAAATACTTCAGGAATAGTTTTCTTTGGAAAGAACTTTGAATCATTAAAGCTTTTAAATGAAATGATAAGAGAGAGAAAAATATCAAAGTATTATACAGCTTTAGTAAAAGGCAGAATAAAAGATGGAAAATATGAAGCATATATAACTAAAGATGAAGAAAATAACACGGCTACTGTTTTTGAAACAGAAAAAAGAAATACTAAAAAAATAGCTATGGATGTAAAAACAGTAGAAACTAACGGGGCATATTCTCTTATAGAGATTGATTTATTAACTGGTAAAAGTCATCAATTAAGAGCACATCTTGCTTTCTTAGGAAATGCTATAATAGGAGATCCAAAGTACGGAGATAAGAGATTAAATTCATTTTTTGAAAATAAATATGGATTAAATTATCAATTCCTTTATGCGTATAAAGTTATATTTAAGGATGTTCCTGAAAAACTTAGTTACCTAAAGAATAAAACAGTAGCAGAAGCATTACCACCTATATTTAAAAAGATAAAAAGAGATGTATTTAAAGTAGAATTATAAGGTAGGGGAATTTTTATGGGAGAGCGTTCTAGTTCTACAACCAGAGGGTTTGCAATACTTTCACTAGCTGGGATATTATCTAAGCTATTATCCTTACTATATGTTCCAATACTTCAAAGTATAATTGGTATAGAGGGATATGGAATATATGCTAAAACCTATGATGTTTTCACATTCTTTTATGCTTTAACTAATATAGGTATGCCGATAGCTATTGCAAAATATGTTTCAGAACTAACGGCTTTAGGACAACATAGAGATGCAAATAGAGCTTTTAAAATATCTAGAACATTATTATTATTTGCAGGAACTATAGCAACAATTATTTTAATAAGCTGCGCAAAATTAATTGCATATAAAACTGACAATCCAAATATTGTATATGGCATTATAGGATTAGCACCAGCTGTTGCTATAACATCAGTTTTAGGTGCATATAGAGGTTATTTTCAAGGAAAAAACCTTATGACGCCAATTGCAATTTCAACAGTTTTAGAACAGTTTATTAATACAGCTGTAAGTATTTTAGGCGCATTTTTTCTTATAAAATATGGGGTTGAAATGGGAAGCGCAGGAGGTACAATAGGTACTTCTATAGGAGCGCTTATAGCTGTATATTTTTTAATTTACGTTTATATGAAGAGAAAATTAGACGTAGAGGCTGTAAGACTTGATGTTTCAAAAAAGAGAACCAAAACATCTGTTATTGTAAAAAAGATATTTAAATATGGTTTTCCAATAACACTTAGTGCTGGAATGCAAAATTTTGGTGTGCTAGTTGATATGTTTAATGTTAACTCTAGGCTTTTAGTTGCAGGATTTCAAAATGCACAGGCTAATACTTTGTATGGTATATTAGGATTTTACAAAAGCCTTTTATATGTACCACTTACTATAATATTAGCCCTTGCAACAGCAGTACTTCCAGCTGTTACAAAAGCTTTTATTTTAAAAGATAAAAAAAGCTTAAAGGATAATTTAATTTTTACTATAAGAATAAGTTTCGCAATAGCAATACCTTCTGCCGTAGCTTTTTCAGTTTTAAGTAGAGAAATATACTTAGTACTTTATGACAAAACAAAAGGATATGAACTTATGTTTTTTGGTTCAGTTGTTGTTGTGTTTATGGCTATGGTACAAATACAAAGCACTATTCTTCAAAGTATCAATAAATTTTATTTTTTAATAGGTTCTCTAGCAACAGGTATAGTTTTAAAAATAGTATGTAACTATATATTAGTTAGTATACCTAGTATAAATATTTATGGGGCGGTAATTGGAGGAGCAGTTTGTTTCTTTATTCCAATGATTTTAAATCACAGAAAAATATGTTCAACTGTTAAGGTTAAAATATCTTTATTAAAGCTTCTTATAAAGCCTTTAATTAGTTCGGCTGTTATGGCTTTAGTATTATTTGTTGGAGTATTTTTATTCAAGAGCATAGGATTAAAATTCGAAAGTAGAATGACAACAATTATTCCTTTTACAGTATTAGTTGTAATGGGTGGACTGTCATATTTATTTGTAATGATTTATATTGGTGGAGTAAGAAAAAAAGAAATAGAGTCAGTTTCACCAAAAGTAGTAAATTTAATACCTGGATTTATGAAGAAATTTCTTAAATAAATAAAAAACAGCAGTATTTTATAAAATAATACTGCTATTTTTTATTCCTTAGTCAACATCTAATTTTACTTTAAGAGCAACAAATACAAATAAAGAAAAAGTTAAAAATATAACTAACATATTTTTTATTATGATGTTAAAGTTTAATAGAAAAGATGAGATAATATTTAAAGAATAATAAGCAAAAACACCAATTAAAATAAATATTAAGATGTTAATAAGGGAAATATTAAGTTCTATGGATTTATTTACTTCGTATAAATTAACAATTAAGCTTACAGAGTGAACTACAAGAGAAGATATAACATATCCATAAACGTTTATACTAGGAATACCTGTTAAAATAAATAAAAGAAGTATTTCTATTAATTCAGTAATTACAGTATTTCTTAAAAGTATAGTTTGTTTTCCAAGTCCGTTTAATATTCCATACATAGTTGCAGATAAGAACATTACAGGAGCAGCAAGGGATGCAGCTTTTATATAGTTTCCTAAATCAGTTCTAGAATAAAACATTTCACCTAAAGAATTGGGGATAACTTGACATATGATGGTTGTACCAATTCCTATTAAAAAAACTAACTTCAAAACATCCCTAACTCTTTTTGCAGCAGCATAATAATTACCTTTGCTCATAGTTTGAGATAAATCAGGGATTAAAAGTGTATTTAAAGATCCTATTATTACTGCAGGAAAAGTAACAATCATTAGAGCCATTCCAGTATATTTACCTATCATAGAAAGTGCTACGCTATATTCAAAGCCAGCAAAAACTAATCTTCTAGGCACAATTAATGCAGAAATTGTATAAAATATATTGTTTAAAAATCCAGTTAAGCACAAAGGCAAAGATACAACTAAAACATTCGCTAAAAGTTGAAGTCTACCTTCTCTTTTTTTAGGAGTAGTTTTCATGCTTTTAGTTATTTTTTTATAATAAATAAAAAGAAGTATTAAGCTTTGTAACTCTCCTATGCAAAGAGCTATATAAGCTACTGTAACTAAGGAAGAAAGAGATTTAGCATTCAAAAAATATATTAGTCCTGCAATAATAAATATTCTTAAAGCTTTTTCTAATATATCTATAAAGGCTGGTACCATTAGCTTTGATGTGCCATAAAAGTATCCTTTTAAAATATTTGATAAAGCTATAAATATCATAGCAGGGCAAGTAATCATTATAGCTTGTACAGTTCTAGAATCTTTTATTATTGTATTGCCTAAAAAAGGTGCTAGGAAAAATACAATTAATCCTATAATAAGTGCCCATATTAAATTAAATAGAGATACCGTTCTTATGGTCTTAGATAAATTGCCAAAATCGTCAGTTGCAGTATAAATTGCAGATATTTTAGATATTGAAGCAATTACACCTGCAGTCATAACAGCTATAAAAAGATTATAAATAGGCATTACAAGATTATATAAAGCCATACCTTCTGCACCTAAAACCTTAGACATATATATAGAAAATACAAAACCTAAAATACCTACGGTTATATTAGACATAGTAAGTATAAAAGTGTTTCGATAGAAGCTATTTTTCATAAATAACTATCACTCCTTTATTAGTTCAATATTAAACTAATATTCAATAATTAAGATAAATATTCAAATAAGAATAATATTTGGGAATTATTTATTTGGTATAAAAATATAAATTAAGAGAGTAGGAGGAGGGGTTATTTTGAATAAGGTTTTGAAAGGAAGCATATTAATAATTTTATGTGCTACATTATCGTTAGCTTTTATATTTTTAAGTAAAAAAGAGTATATGAAAATAGAAGAAGGAATTGGGGCCTTAAAAGTAGAATATAGAGGTATAAAAGGTGGCAATAGCTTTGATTTTGATGAACAGGGCAATGTATATATAGCTACTAATAATTCCTTAGAAACTATAAATAAAAGTGGAGAAGTAAAGAAGCTATTTAAAGAGAAAGGATCGGAAATATATTCTTTGAGATATTTAAATAATAAAATTTATTTTTTAGATAGATGTTATTTGAAAAGTTTTGACTTGGAAAATAAAAAAATAGAAATTCTTATGGATAATATACCTAATTATGGGGAATATAAAGAAGGAAAAATTATAGCAGAAGGCAAATATATATATATATCCATAGGTGCAGTTACAAATTCAGCTATTGCAGAAAAAAAATATAAAGAAGGAATGATATACGATTTAACCCCTAGAGAAGTTACGCTAAATGGAGAAAATTTTGGAGAAGAAGCAACAGGACCTTTTTTGCCATATGGAAGTTCTGGTAAAAAGGGACAAGTAATAAATGCTAATTTTCCTGGAAATGCATCTGTAATTAAATATGATTTAAATAGCAAAAAAGGGGAATTATATTGTTGGGGAATTAAAAATATTCAAAGTTTTGATGTTAATTCAAAAGGAGATATATATTCTATTGTTGGTGGTTTTGAAAATAGAGGACCACGTGCAATAAGGGAAGATGTTGATTATATATATAAATTAGAATTTGATAGATGGTATGGATGGCCAGATTATAGTGGAGGAGAGCCTATAAATTCAGAATTATTTACTGGAGTAGATGGTGAAAAAGTAGAATTTATATTAGATAATCATCCAGCTCAAACAGTTCCTAAACCTATGTATGAGCATAATGAAGTTTCTTCTTTAAAGAGTTTAGTAATAGATAAAGAGAAAGAACTGTTTAAAGAAGAGAAAATTTATTTTTATGATAAAAATTTAGGAGCAATAAATAGTTTAGATTTTAATGGTTCTACTAATTTACTTACTAAATTTAAATCAAAAGATCAAATAAATGATTTAAGAGTATATGATAATAAACTATATGGATTTAATCAATCTAAAGGAATTATATTTTCACTAGATTTAAGTTAAAAATTTAAAGCTATAGTGGTATCATATAAATATAAAAATACATTAATCAATAGTTAAAGAAGGGATTAGAATGAAAAGAGTCGAGAGGACTTATGGAAAAGTAATTAAAGGATTGATGTTTGCAGCAAATCCAATAAAAAAATTAGCTGTTAAAACAACTTGTATAGTGCATAAATTTATAAATTTACAAGCTATTCATATAATAAACAATGATGGCTATGAAGAGGCAAGTAATTTTTATAGGGAATATGTTAAATATTTAAATGATGGTGTAACATGGGCGGACCAAGATTTTAAAAGCACCAATCATTTCTTTCATTATTCAAAAGAAAAAGGGTTATATGGATTTTCTAATGCTTTAGAGGAATGCTTAAAATATCATAAAAAAGCTATAGAAAATATAGAAAAAGGCAATATGAAAAAAGGAATATTTTATTTAGGAGCTGCTTGTCATTTAATACAAGATTCAACAGTTCCACAGCATGTAAATAATGCGCTATTAAAAAGCCATAGAAATTTTGAACTTTGGATAATTTCAAAATTGTTTAGTGATTACGATTTCGCTGTTGAGAGAGATTTAATAGAATATGATTCAGTTCCAGAATATATTAGAGCAAATGCTAAAGTAGCTTATGAAACTCATGAAAAACATTTTGAAGTAGAGGATAAGGAATCAAGATATTATAATATTTCAACAACTATTTTAAAACAAGCACAAAGGTCAACAGCAGGATATTTATTTTGGTTTTATAAAAGCAATATAAAGAAACAACTTAAGAATAATGAAATAGTAAGTTAATTAGGAATTCCTTAAAAAAGGAATTCTTTTATTTTAATAGAGTTTGTTAATTATTAGTATAAAAGAGGGATGTAAAATGGAGAATTTAGAAAAATTAAAGAAAATAACCTTATCTAAACAATATGAGTTAGACTTAAGTGAAGTAAATTTTTCAGGAGATATAATTGATATTGGTAAAGAAAATTATGGAATAGTCTATTTATTAACAAAAGCTTTAGATGATGAGACTTGTGTTGATTATTATGGAGAAGAGGATAAAATATCTGATGTTTTTAATAATGTTATTTTATTTTTTAATCTATGTAAAATAGCTAATAATTCCTCAAGAGAAGAGTTAATAGAAGAGGCTTATAATCTATTAGATGAAGAGGGAAATATATTAATATGGGATTATGAAAAAAACTTAAAAGAAATAGCTAATTTAAAAATAAATGTAAAACTTCCTAAGAATACTGAGAGAAGTTTTAATTATAAAGATTTTAACATTTTAAATAAATTTACTTTAGAAGATGGAAAAAAAATATTAGAAAAGCATTTTTTTATAGAAGAAATTCAACTTTATGATAAAATATACTTTATTAAAGGAAAGAAGAAAGGAAGAAAACAAGATGAAAATATTGTTAACAGCAGTGAATTCAAAATACATTCACAGCAATTTAGCTATTAGGTACTTAAAGTCATATACAAAGGATATGGATTATGAATGCAAGATAAGAGAATTTTCTATTAATGATAGAGTTGAGAAAATAGTTGAAGAAATAATGAAAGAAAAGCCAACTATAGTTGTATTTTCATGTTATATATGGAATATGGAATATGTTAAAAGAATTTCTGAATTAATTAAGTTAATAGATAAGAATATAGAGATATTATATGGAGGACCAGAAGTTTCTTTCAATAGCCAAAAATTCTTAGAAAATAGCATAGGCAATTATGTTATAGAAGGAGAAGGAGAAGAAACTTATAGGGAGTTCTTAGAAAAGAAATTAAATGGAGAAGATTTAAAAGATATAAAGGGATTATATGTAAAGGATGAAGAAAATAAAATTTATTTTGGTGGTACAAGACCACAAATGGATATGTCAAAATTAGCTTTTCCATATGATATAGATGATGAATTTAAAAATAAAATTATCTACTATGAAGCATCAAGAGGATGCCCATTTAACTGCAAATATTGTTTATCATCTACTATTAAAGGGGTTAGATTTTTACCTTTAGAAAGAGTTAAAAAAGAACTTAAATTTTTTATAGATAATAAGGTTAGACTAGTAAAGTTTGTTGATAGAACTTTTAATTGTGACCATAAATTTGCAAAAGAAATATGGAAATTTTTAAGTGAGCAAGATACTAATACTACTTTCCATTTTGAAATATCAGCAGATATTCTAAGAGAAGATGAAATAGAAATTTTAAACAAAGCCCCAAAGGGAAGATTCCAACTAGAAGTAGGGGTTCAAACTACAAACAATAAAGTTTTAAATAATATAAATAGATATATAACTTTTGATCACATACAAGAGAAAGTTTTAGGAGTTAAAAAAGGAAACAATGTACATCAACATTTAGATCTTATTGCAGGTCTTCCAGGAGAGGATTATGAATGTTTTAAAAAATCATTTAATGATGTTTACTCTTTAAGACCAGAGGCACTTCAATTAGGATTTTTAAAACTTCTTAAAGGGTCTGCAATGAGAGAAGAAGCAGAAAAATGGGGAATTGTATATTCACCATATGCACCCTATGAAATAATAAGATCAAATGATTTAAGCTATGAGGAACTTATAAAACTTAAAAGAGTTGAGGAAGTTTTAGATAAATATTATAATTCTCAAAAGTTTGATAATATAATAAGATTTTTTGAGGAAAAATATGAAACACCATTTGATTTTTATTACGCTTTAGGTGAATTTTTTGAAGATAAAGGATATTTTAAAAGAAGTATAGGAAATGTTGAATATTATAAAGTTTTTTTAGAGTTTAATAATGAAAAATTTAATTCTAAAGATGAGGAAATTTTAAAAGAAGTAATAAAATATGATTACTTAATGTTTAATAAGAAAAAATGGTTACCAGAATTTTTATTAAGGGATATTACTAAGGATGAGGAAAGAATTATAAGAGAGCTTATAAAAGAAAACTTTGAAAAAGGAAGATATCATATAGAAAAATTTAAAATAGATGTTAATTTATACATAAAAAATAAGGAAATAAAATTTTCTTCAACTTATTTAATATTTGATGAAGAAAATAGTAATAATATTATTGATGTTAGTCAAAACGAAGCTCTTAAAAATATTATGGAAAAATAGAGTTTATATTGATTTAAACAATTTGTTATGAGTGTCTATTATAAAAATAGGACTCATAATGTTTTTTTGTCATAATAAATGTGGATTAAGTAAAAATTATTGTTAAACAAGTATATGTATAAACAAAAGTAAATATAGAAAAAATTAGTTCATAGTTATATAATATCAGTATATTAATAATTATGACGAATTTTATTCTAAGGGTCAATTTATATTTATCCATTTTATTTTTGTAACCACAGATGTTTAACTGAAATAAAGTAACAAAGAACTTAATAAACCTTTTTAAATTACATAAGTTTAACATTTAGGTTGAAATTATGCCAAAAAACTGTATAATATAGTATAAGCCGTAATTAATACTATATAAAGTATTAATATATATACTCTTAAA
>X256_Zander__coassemble_39_pt1 | contig 26687 bp, 23 predicted proteins | sample X256_Zander__metabat2_high_PE_003 | metagenome-assembled genome bin X256_Zander | reverse complement strand
TATCAGTTATTACACTTAAAGGTTTTGAACTTGCTTTAGTTCCACCAAATAAATATTTACCATCAAAGCTTGCATTAAGTATTTGTGTAACTTCTCCAACCTTTTCGTTTATTTCATCTTTTATTGTCTTTAATTCGCTATCACCATAAGCTGCATCTCCTGAAGCTATTACAAGTTCTCTAATTCTTTGAACACTACTTGTAAGTTCTCCAAGTGATGTATCTGTTGCTTGCAGCCAGTTTGCAGTATCATTTATATTTTCGTTATACTGCTCACTTTCTCCTAAGTTATCATTTATCTGTAAGATTCTAGCTGCCTTAAACGGGTCATCTGAAGGAACTCTTATTTCTTTACCTGATGTTAATTGTGATTGCAATTTTTGCATATTTTCAAGGTTTGTCTGCATATCATTCATAAAGTTATCACATAACATACTATTTGTAATTCTCATTTATCTCACCTCTTATCTTATTAATCCATTAATTACTACATCTAAAAGATCATTAACAGTTGCAACAACCTTTGCATTTGCAGCATAAGAATGTTGGAACTTAACTAAATTAGCCATTTCCTCATCTAAAGAAACTCCCGAAACACTTTTACGTATGTTTCCAAACTGCTTTAATAAATCTTTTTCATTTTTTGTATCTCTCATAGCACCTTGAGATTCTACTCCAAGTCTATCTATTGTATCTCTAAAGTATGAAGGGATATTCATACCATTTGCACAACCTGAAACTTCCATAGTATTTTTGTTAAAAAAGCTTTTACTAGTTGTTTTATTATTTAAGAAATCTTTTCTAGTCATATTTGGATTCTTAGTACTTTGAGCTATTTGATGCTCAGAGTAAATATTGATATCTTGTACTGGTAGAGTTGCATTTCTTAAACTTGCTATTGCAAGTGCTCTTTTACCATCTGCATTACCAGATTTTTTATCTTTTCCTGCATTTATAAGAGTAACATCATCAACCATTAATTTGTTTACTGTTATGTTAGCAGCACTAATTTCAATTTCTTGCTCTTCTATATTAGTTATATTTCCATTAGCATCATAATTAACTTTTTTGCTATTTACAAAGAAAGGATTTGTATTAAAATCATCTGCTTTTTTTCCAGTAAAATCACACTTTGAAGCATCATCTTCTCCACTTAAAACAGCATTTACTGAAAAGGCTAAAGCTTTTGCCATTCTATCAAGTTGAGCACAATACTTATCTACATCCTCTTCAACAGAAATACATCCTTGTATTTCACCTTGAGATGGTTTAAACACAACTAACTCTTTTCCATCTATTGATGAACCATCTTTTATTTCAGAACCATCTACTTTTGTTGCAATTCCATCTTTATTTGCCCAAATCATTCTATTTTTGTTTAACTCATCAACTTGTTCTGGTGTCATGTTAGTTAAAGTTATAGCTTGCTTATTACTAGCTTTTTGCATGTCGCCAAGTTTATAATAAGTTATTTTGTAAGTTGATTTATCTCCTGGATCTTGTTCTATTGCTGACACATAAGAAAATCTAGCTTCTGTTTTACTATCTTTTGAATTTATTAAGTTTGGCATTTTCATTCCATTTGTATCTTTTGGTCTTACATCTAATCCATCAAATTGTTTTTTATCAACTACTAAATTAAACTTTGAGCTTAATTGGTCTATAAGATAATCTCTCTTATCCATTAAGTCATTTGGGTTACTTCCAGTAGCATTCACTGCGATTATTTCTTTATTAACATCATCTATTTGTTTTATCATTGTGTTAACTTGTACTACAGAGTTTTTAATTAATGAACCTGCATCTTCTTTTACACTTTGAAGCTCTGTATAAGTTGAGTTTAAAGTTCCTGTTAAAGCTAAAGCTTGTTGTGCAACTACAGTTCTTGCATTTGAACTTTGAGCTTCCTTACTTAACTGTTGCCAAGAGTCAAAGAATTTCCCCATTATTGTAGTTATTCCAGTATCTGAAGGTTCATTGAAAACTCCTTCAATTTCACTTAAATAACCTTTCCTTACACTATAAGTTCCATATTTACTTTGTTCATTTCTTATTTGATAATCTAAAAATTCATCTCTAACTCTTTGAATAGACTGAACTTGTGAACCCGTTCCAAGTTGTCCTGGCTTTTTTACACTTGTTATTGAGCTTAAATCTTCTGGTCTTGATGATTCAACTAAAGCTCTTTGTCTTGTATACCCTGCACTATTAGCATTTGAAATATTATGTGAGGTAACATCTATACAATTTTGCCCTACACTTAATCCTCTAGTTGCAATATTAAATGTGGAAAATAATCCTGACATATTATCACTCCAATTCTATCTTCTTACTTTTCCATAGGAATTATATGTTTTAGCATCTCTACTTGGATTAGCTATTCTTAAAAATTGATTTGTTAAAACAAGTCTTTGCTTTAACAAAACATCATTTGTATCTTTTTGCCTAACTACAAGTTCTAAAAGGTTTTTTATGCTTCTATAATATTCTTCTAAATCTTTATCCTTAGAATTTTCTACAAACTCTTTCATAGAAGCACCCTTAAGAACCTCTCTTCTTTTAACCTCTAATTCAGCTATACTTTTATTACATAGCTTAATTTCATCAACTACAGCTTCTAAAGCAAAAACATCTTCCTCTGCCATATTTTGAAATTGTTTATCTAAAAGATTTAATAATTCCTTAATGGCTTTTTCTTCTTCAATTATTATGTTTAAAAGCATTTTTTCCATTTCTAAATCCTATTTCCTTTTATATTGTCTATCATAGCTTTTGAAAGCTTCTCTGTATCAACTTTATAAGTACCATTCTTAATTGCATTTCTTAATGCTTCTATTTTCTTATCATTATCAAGATTAAAATCATCAAGCTCTAAGGAACTTAAAGTTTTTCCTGCTGATGATATTTCTATCTTGTCCTTAACTCTTTTCTCTTCATTAATATTGTTTTTCATATTATTGTTTTTTCCATATAAATTAATAACCTTATTAATTTGACCTAAATTATTTATTTTCATTTTTTACCTCCATTTTTTATGAAGTACTGATTATAGTTATTTTATCGTCTGTAATAAGCATTTATTTAGCCTTTTAAATCAGCCTTCCTCTTAAAAAAATTATCCTTTGTCTTATATATTTTGAAAATTATTATTTAACTTTTAAAAAATAATAAATCATTATACTAAATTAATACATTAAATAAAACATTGTCAAAATATCATTACTATTTAAATTCTTTTCTATGAAAATAGACAATATTATCTTTAATATTCTTTTTTTAATTATTTATGAACAAAAAAAATCTAGCCTCCTAATTAAAACTAGAAAACTAGATTTTTAATATTAATTAATCTCTTAAGCTTTTAACTCTCTCGTCGCCACTAACTATGTTAGTAATTCTAACACCGAAGTTTTCATCAACAACAACAACTTCACCGTAAGCAATTTTCTTTCCATTTACTAATATCTCAACTGGTTCATCTGCAAGAGTATTAAGTTCTATTAATGAACCGTTAGCTAAAGAAAGAACATCTTTAATTGACTTTTTGCTTCTTCCTAAAACTACTGATATTTCTAAAGGAACATCTAAAATTAAATCTATATTTCTTTGACTCTCACTTGAGTTTCCTGAAACTAAATTATCAAATGTAGCCTCATGAACTTCTACTGGAGTTGAATATCTTTGTTCTACTTGAGGTCTTCTTATTGTTTCTTGCATTACAGTTGTATTGTTAACAGAAGTACTTTGTGGCATATTGTTTTGTACGTTATTTTGCATAGCTTTCTTCTGCTCACTTTGCTCAATTTTTTTTGTGTCTTCCTCTTCTTTTCCCATCATTATTGAAACTATTCTCTTAGCAGTTGAAAGTGGTAATAACTGCATTATATTACTATCAACTAAGTTTCCTATTGTCATTTTAAATGACACTTTTATTAACGGGTCAGTTTCTGCTATCTCTTCTGTTAAAGGTTCCGTATCTCTTTCCCAAGTTTTTGATACTGGTGGAGATATATTAACTTCTCTTTTTAACATAGTTGCCATTGAAGTTGCAGCTGAACCAATCATTTGATTCATAGCTTCTTGAACTGCACTTATCTCTATTTCTGATAGAGTGTTACCCATAGGATTTCCATCTCCACCCATCATTAGACTTGCAATAACAGCCGCATCAGGAAGTTTTATTATAAGCATATTCTTACCAATTATTCCTGATGTATATTTAACTTCAAGTACTACATTTGGCACATGAAATTCGGTTCTTAATTCTTTTAAACTAGTAACACTTACAACTGGAGTTGTTATGTTTACTGATTGATTTATAAGTTGTGATAGAGCTGTAGATGCTGACCCCATAGAAATGTTGCCTATTTCACCTAACAGATCTTTATCAATCTCTGTTATTATTTCTTCATTGCTACTGCCTTTTTCAAGGTCAACTTTACTTTCAGGTGTTGGAGAACCTTTTAACAGTGAATCAATTTCATCTTGCGAAAGAAAACTATTACTCATTACTATCCACATCCTTATCTATAATATCAAGTACAGCTATTCCTCTATTTTTACCTATAATACCTGGTTTACCGTAATAGCACTCTTCATTTTCTGTATATACTTTTACTGGGCTTGAACATTTATTGTCTAACTTAATTACATCCCCAACTGTAAGCTTTAAGAAATCATCAACAGTTAAATTTGTCGTACCAAGTTCTGCGTACATACTAACATCAACTGCTCCTAATTTCTCCTGCATTTTTTCCTTAGATTCCTCCATAGAGTCATCTCCAGACTGGAACCAATATTGAATCACTAACTTATCTAGTATTTTCTCTATACTTAAATATGGTATACAAAGATTCATATATGTATTATTAGTACCAATTTCAGCAGAAAAAGTTATAAGTGCAACAGGTTCATTTGGTGCTAATGTTTGGTTTAATGCTGGATTTGTTTCTAAACCTTCCATCTCTATGGATACTTCAGCAACATCTTCCCAAGCTAACTTTAAATTAGCAAGCATGCCCTCACCAATCTGAGATAGTATATTTTTATCAATCTCAGTATATTCTTTATTTATATGTTTTCTCTCTCCATTTCCCCCTAGTAAAATATCTATAACTTGATAAGCTAAACTAGGATTCATTTCAAATAAAATTGAACCATTTAAAGGTGGCATTTTAAATTGAAATAAAGTTGTAGGAGTTGGAATCGAGTGAATAAACTCTTCATATGTTATTTGCTCTACTGACTCTATTTTAACTTTAGCGTTTTTTCTTACTTGTGCGGTAAGATAATTAGAAATAATTCTTGAGAAATTATCATGAATTCTTTCTAATGTCCTTATATGCTCCTTTGAAAACTTCTGCGGACTTCTAAAATTATAAGGCTTGACTTTTTGTTTTTCTTCATCTTTCGAAATTTCATCAGGCTCTAACTCGCCAGTTGACAAGGCAGACAATAAGGCATCTATTTCGGTTTGTGATAAGACATCTGCCATACTATTCCCTCTTTTCCATTAGTTTTCCAAAAGCTTTTCTATATCTAATAAAGTTATAATCTTATTATTAAGATTTATAACTCCTTTTAAATATGGTTGTCCATTTCTATCGTCATATTTTTTTATAGATTTATCATCAATTTCAAAAACCTCATCAACTTGATCAACAGCAATTCCAACTTGTTCATCTTGAACGTCAACAATTATTATGCTATTTTGATTATTTTCCTGCTCATAAATATTTAATAATAGATTAATATCTAAAAGTGAAATTATATTTCCTCTAAGATTTATTAAACCTTTGATATGACTTGGGGCTTTAGGTACTCTCGTTACCTTCATCATATCATTAATACCTTGAACTATTGAGGTTTTAATTGCAAAATACTCGTTGCTTAAACTAAATACTACAACTTGCATAATATTTGCCCCTTTCTAAATTCTATTTAAGAACTTTATTTATAGCTTCTAAAACTCTATCTGCTTGGAAAGGCTTTACTATAAAGTCTTTTGCGCCTGCTCTTATAGCATCCATAACCATGCTTTGTTGTCCCATTGCACTACACATGATTATTTTAGCATTTGCATCAAAAGCTTTTATTTCTTTTACTGATTCAATACCATCCATATCAGGCATTGTTATATCCATAGTAACAACATCTGGTTGCTCTTTTTTATAAAGCTCAACAGCCTTTATTCCATTACTTGCTTCTCCGACAACTTCAAAGCCATTCTTCTCTAGTATGTCTTTTATCATCATTCTCATGAATGCTGCGTCATCTACGATTAATACTTTTGCCATGTTTGTGTACCCCCATTTATATAACACCTATTGAGTTAAATATTTTTTCTAATGATCCTGGATTCGGTAAATAATAGAAGTATCCTTCTATCGCCTCTTTGTGCTCTCCTAATAGTTTTGTTTCTATTTGTAAAATACTCTCATTCCATTCAACAGACTCTGCAAAGGTTGCAGTTATTATAGCACTCATCATATCATATGCTAGTCCTGGAACTGATGGCATTATCGAAAGATTTATCATTTTTGCGATAGCATTCATATATGCTGATGAAATAATGTTACCTATTTCACAAAGTACAGATGCACCCATCTCGCTTAATTCTTTCTCTTTTTTTCCAGTCAACAATTCTATTATATATGAAGCTGATTTTTTTTCAAATAAAAATAACATATTTCCCGGTGCATCACCTAGAACTCTAACTAACACTCCAACTACTATTTGTTCTTCTGGAATAACTTCAAATAGTTCTTCAAGTTCTATAACATTTACTGCAGGTACCGTCATATCTATTTTTTTATTTAAAAGCTGTGAAAGTGCAGTAGCAGCGTTTCCTGCTCCTATATTGCTAACTTCCCTAAGTGCATCTAATTGAATTGCACTAAGCTTTATACAATTCATTACAAATCCACCTCTTTTTATATTAATGCAGCTACATCTAATATTAATGTTACTAATCCATCACCTAAAATAGTAGCTCCTATATATTCTTTCATTCCTTCAAGAGTTTTTCCTAATGGCTTTATAACTATTTCTTGTTGTCCAAGTAATGAGTTTACTAAAAGTCCCACTACCTTATCTCCAACTTTAACTATTATTACGAAACTTTTATGACTTTCATCACTATTAACATTAAGTTTTTCATTTAACCTTATTATAGGAATTACCTGTCCTCTGTAGATTATAACTTCTTTACCATTAGTTGATTTGATATCTTCAGCTTTAAAATCTATAACCCTGTCAATAAATCCCAATGAAATAGCAAAGCTTTCTTCTCCTACTTTAACTAATAAAGCTTGAATTATTTGTAATGTTAATGGAAGCTTTATTACAAAAGTAGTTCCTTTTTCATCTTCACTATAAAGGTCTACTGTTCCTCCAAGAGAAGCTATTTTTGTTTTAACAACATCCATACCTACGCCTCTACCTGAAATATCAGTTACAACCTCGTTTGTACTAAAACCTTGAGCAAATATTAAATTTTTAATATCATGTTCGCTCATTCCATCTGTATTTATACCTACTTTTTCAGCTTTAGCACGAACTTTATCAACATTTATTCCAGAGCCATCATCTTTTACTTTTATAATAGCTTTAGTTCCCTCTTGATAAGCTGAAAGAGTTATTGTTCCAACCTTAGATTTACCTTTAGCTTCTCTTTTTTCCTTGCTTTCAACGCCATGGTCTGCTGCATTTCTTAAAAGATGTATTAAAGGTTCTCCAATTTCATCTATAACTGTTCTATCTAATTCTGTATCTTGACCTTCAACTACAAAATTTATTTCTTTATTTAATTCAACAGAAAGGTCTCTAATCATTCTTGGAAATCTATTAAATACAACTTCTAAAGGTAACATTCGTATTTTCATAACTAAATCTTGTAAGTCAGAAGTAGTTCTTGCTACTTGTTCTAAAGTTTCATTTAAATCTAAAAGCTTATGATTATTACTTATCTGTTCTAATCTTGTTCTATGTATAACAAGTTCTGATACCATATTCATAAGTTTATCTAATCTCTCAAGATCAACTCTAACAGATTGATGAAGTTTTTTATGTTCTTTATTTCCTCTATTAGTATTAGATTTTTCTGCTATTTTTGCTGTTTCCTTAGTGTTAACTACAGGTGCTACAGCAACTTCTTTTTTAACTTCATTAATTATTTCCTTAGGCTCTTCTTTTGTAATTTCATCAGTTATCTTTTTTTCTTCCTTATTAAATTCGACTTCTGAGACTAAAACTTTATCAACTTCTGAAATATTTAATATTTTCTTTTTAATTTCTGATGCTTGTATTTGAGTTATAGCAAGTAATTCTATATCTAACTCAAAATTTTCACTTTCTAAATCCTCTGTTGATGGAATTGACTTTATTACCTCTCCACACTCTTCAATTTCTTGAAAAATCAAAAATGCTCTTGCTGATTTTAATAAAGTATTTTCATCTAAACTTACCTTTATTTGAATTGATTTAAATCCCTTTTGGGCAGCTTGTTCAATAACACTTTTATCATATTCATTTATATCTATGTCAAATTCTTGTGCTATATTTTGATTAATATCTTCTTTTACTTCTTCATCTAAGTTTTCTTCTTGTGTTTCTTCTACATTAGTAATATTAATACTTTCTTTTGCTATTTTTTCTAATGCATTTATTATATCTGTAACGTCGATACCTTCTTCATTAATCTCTGATATGTTATCAACCATTTTTTCTAAGGTATCTAAGCAATCAAAAAGTACTGTTACAACATCCTTAGTTACCTTTAGTTCACCTTCTCTAAACTTAGATAAAACATCTTCCATCTTATGAGTAAGCTCTGACATTTTGCTATATCCCATAGTTGCAGCCATTCCCTTTATGGTATGTGCAACTCTAAATATCTCATTAAGCTTATCCGCATCATCTGGATTTTGTTCTAATGTTAATAGTGAATCATTTAATGTTTGTAAGTTATCAATAGATTCCTCTAAAAACATTGATAGATATTGAGATGTATCCACTTGTATCCCCCCTATAATTTCCTATAAATAAAGGTAGATGCCTTTTCTAAACCATAATCTCTATAGTTGTATATACTTTCCGTTGCACCCACAAAAAGTATTCCACCTTTTTTTAAAGACTTAACAAAATTTTTATAAATTTTATCTTTAACATCATTATTAAAATAAATAACAACATTCCTACAAACTATCACATCAAAATCACTTTCATAGGCATCACTTATAAGGTCATGATTTCTAAACTCAACCATTCTCTTAATAGAATCCTCTAAGTTATATTTATCGTTCACTTTTTTAAAATATTTATTTAAATCGTTATTAGAAATATTTTTAATTTCATTTTCTGAATAAATTGCCTCTTTTGCTCTTTTTAATATAGTTCTATCTATATCCGTTGCAATAATTTTATGCTTTAAAAAAGAGCCTTTAGAATTTTCATTTAAAAACATTGCTATAGAGTAAGGTTCACAACCTATAGAACAAGCCGCACTCCATATTTTAAGCTTTTCGCCTTTTGTTAAAAACTCATTTTTTACTATTGACTGAAAATCTTTAAATATTTCTGGGTTTCTAAAAAATTCTGTTACATTTATTGTTATAAAATCTAAAAATTTTTGTTTAATTTCACTATCAGTTTTTATTTTAATAAAAAATTCATTTAGTTTTTTAATATAAAGCCTGTTCATTAAACTCTCTATTCTTCTATGAAGTTGAGCTGGCTTATACGCTTCAAGGTTTATGCCTAATTCTCTATATATCGATCTATCAAATTCTTGAAAATCCATATAAACTACCCTCTCCTTACTAATTCTGTTATTCGTTTGCTTATATCATAAAGTGGTATAATTTCATCTATCAACCCTGTTTCATAGGCTGCCTTTGGCATTCCATATATAACACTAGTAGTTTTATCTTCTGCTATAGTATGTCCACCATTTCGTTTTATAAATTCAGATCCTTTTGCACCATCTCTACCCATTCCAGTTAAAACTATAGATAGTAGCTTAGACTTATAAACTTTAGATGCAGAAACAAAAAGTTTATCTGCTGCAGGCCTAACGCCCCATAATGTAGCATCTTCGTTTAAGTATATTTTTTTATCAACTCCAACTTCCATATGTAGTCCACCTTGTGCAATATAAACAGTATTTTTTTCAATACTTTGAAGATTTTTAGATTCTACTACCTTTAAATTTGAATTTTGATTTAATCTTTCTGCAAAAGTTTTAGTAAAACCTTTGGGCATATGTTGCACCACAAAAATAGGAACATTTAAATTTTTAGGAAGTGCTTCTATTACACTATGAATGGCTCTTGGACCACCTGTTGAAGCTGCTATAACAATTGCTTCATAACTTCCACTAATACTTTTTGATGTTTTATAATCATTATTATTGTTTTCTATAAATTTTTTAGTATTTTCTTTAATGTCAAGTAAGTGTATTCTCCGTCTTTCATTGTTAACACTTTTAGATAGTATTCTTATTTTATCGACTAAAGATTTTTTAATTTTATCTATATCTAAAGATACCGTCCCAGATGGTTTTGTAACAAAATCGATTGCACCTTCTCTTAAACAGTCAATAGTAATTTTAGATGCAGAATCTGTAACAGAACTTATCATTATTATTTTTAATTTATAGTCTAACCTTTTTAGATTTTTTAAAGTTTTAAGACCATCCATAACCGGCATTTCAACATCTAAAGTTATAATATCTGGTTTATAAACTTTTAATTTTTCTATTAAATCTTCACCATTTTTTGCTGTCGCTATAACTTCAATATCATTTTCTTCGTTAATCATGTCGGAGATCATCTTTCTCATAAATGCAGAATCATCAACAACTATAACTTTTGTTTTCTCCATTTTAATCACTCCATTATAATTCTTTTATTCCTTGACCTATTGTTTTTAATGTAACCTTTCCATCACTAGAATCTAAAATCATAGTTCTTCCTTTGTTCCCTCCAAGATCATACGCAATTACAGGAATATTAAAAAGTCTTAAGCAAGAAATAACTGCTTCACCATTCCTTTTTCCTATATCACTTACCATACTCTTGTCTGAAAAGCTAAACATAGAAGCACCACCTGCAATTTTAGCCGCTAAATTTCTTTTAAGGCATCCTTCTTTTGTTAGTTTATCTAATAGAATTGGAATTGCTAAATCTGCAAACTTTAATGGATTTACAATTTGCTTGAATTTGCTTGAATCAGGTAACATTATGTGAGCAAGCCCACCTATAGATTTTCTTCTATCATAAATTGCTATTCCAACACAAGATCCAAGCCCTATAGTCATTATTTTGACTGGTGAATGAACTATATTTAAATCAGCAATTCCAACTTTAATATCTTCTTTTAACATAAATTTATCTTACCCTATTTTAGACTTTTCATCTTCGCTTAATACATTTGACAAGTTTAATAATATTATTATTTTATCTCCTAAACGAACTAAACCTTTCATATATCTTTTAGATATAGAGTTTCCAATGCTAGGTGGTTCTTCAACTCTATCTGAAGTTATATCAGTAACTTCATAAACATTATCTACTATAATTCCAATTTTAAATTCATTATCTTTAACAACTATTATTTTGCTATCATTTGTTATTTCACCATTAAAATTAAATCTCTTAGCTAGACTTATTAATGGTAAAATATTTTTTTCATAGTTTATTACGCCTTCTAAAAAATCAGGTGTTTCTGGCAATGCTGTTGGTATTTCATGCCCTAAAATTCTTTCCACATCTATTATATCTGTTGCATAATATTCTCCATTTAAGCTAAATATTAAGATTTTTATTTCTTTATCCACTTTATAACACTCCCTTATAATTTAAGTTTTTCTACTGTAATTTGCCCATATTTATCTAAATAAATTTCTACATCCTTTGCCGCTTCATTTAAAACATATTCTTTTTCACCTACAGTGAAAACAGTGTTTTCATAAGCTTTTTCTGCATAAATTTTCCCTCTTTTACCTACTATAAGATGAGTTTTAACTCCCCCTAAACTACCTACATTTTTACACTTAATTAATTCATTAGCTCTTACAGAACCACCCCTAATTACACTATCACTCTTAGAAAAAACAATTGAATTTTTAGCTCTAATCTTAGATGTATAAACACCTTTTCCATAAACTATGATAGAATCTGATGAAATAATTTCCGAATCTTGAACGTATGGTATTTGTACTGTTAACTCTGAATTAATTTGGCTTTTTAATTCTAACCTCTTAATGTCTGCTTCATTTATTATTTCTTTTAACTCACTAAAATGTTTTATAGATATAGGTGCTAGTCCCATTAACTTACTTTTAATCATCTTAACAATTGTTGTATAATTATTTTCTTCAATATTAAAATTAACAATTTCCATGCAATAGTTCATTATATTCTTAAACTTCTTCTCCATTAGAACTTTTATTACTTCTCCATCGGTCCTATCAACCCCTAAAAGCTTGTGTTCTTGTATTTCACTTGCTGTTTGCATTAAATTATTTAATGCATCTCTAAAACAATTTAATATATCTAATTCTAAAGATATCCTAGCTTCTTCTCCCCCTGCTTCTATTTTAGAATTTAATACACTCCCTCTTATAAGAACATTTCCTTTTGATGTTATTTTTGCAGAGTCAATAGTCCCTCCTATGATTACATCTCCACCTGCATTAACTTCCATACCAGGCTTTACATCTCCTAAAACTTCTATTCCACCTATAAAATTCAAATTTCCAGATTTCATATCAACATCTGAATCAGATTGTAATATTTCATCTACATAAAAAGTTCCATTATTATAATGTGGTCTTCCTTTTACTGAAGAAATAACCTTGTTATCTTTTATGTAACATCCTCTTAAAGTTTCTATTTTTCTTTTTCTTCTTTTTTTATGTAAAATTATATTTTGAAAAACATCTTTTCCATCTTCTCCATCTTTTCCTTCAATAAACTCTCCTATAACTTGTCCTTTATCAACATTATTTATTGAGTTAAGATTCCTAAAATCAATTTTTTCATTTTCATCTATATCTTTTTTAGAAGACTCATAGTTAATCTTTATGATATCATCAACACCATCTATTTGTTTTTTACCTTCTGCAATTTTAACTGTTTTAATTCCTTTATTTTTGGTTAAATAGTTTAAATTTTCTTCTATAATACTAATAATTCCTTGCTCTGATATTAAACTTAAAATTTCATCTTTATTATACAGAGGTGGATATTCTTCTTTTATAATTTCTTCCTCTATATATAACTCATTTGTTTCTTCTTTATCTTTTAACTTAAAAGTTCTACAAGGTATATACTCTATGGTTATATATGCTTCTAATTTTTTATCGTCTATCTTTATAGAAAAATTTCTTTTAGCTTTACTCTCTTTAAATTCTATTTTAATATCATCCTCAACTTTAACTTTAATCTTTTCCTCTATTACATTTCCATTAACTATTAGTTTTATATTAGGAGATGGACATATAATTGCATAATCATCTCTATACTTTGGATTTTTAATTAATATCTTTCCATCTTCTACTTTAGCTTTTCCAGAAAAACCCTTTATCTTATCTTCATTAATCCAAATTTCAACCTTTAGTTTTTTTCTAAATATTCCACTACTTGATATAATATTACTTTCTAAAAAATCTTTAGGTAAATTTAATTTTTTACTCGCTTGCTCTAAACAATTATCTAAAGAAACTCCTTCGTAAATAGCTTTATCCATAGTATTTCTACTACTTTAATTTATAGAGTTTTATTAAGTAAATTTAATTTTATAACTTATACTATTTGAAAAATTATTAGCTAGCACACAATAACTTCACCCTATAATTAAGTAGTTTATCCTTTCTTTAAAATTAAAATTTATTTTTTATAATGATTTGTTTAATAATTTTCACTTCTCATATTTCTATCGTTTACTTTATATAAATTCTTAATATTATTTGATTTAGGATTAATTAGATATGTTATTATTTACATTAATTTAATAAATTTATGTATAAAAAAAGAACACTTAAATTTAAGCGTTCTTTTTACTATTATAATAAATATATTATTTTGCTAATTCTTCTTCGTAGTATTTAGTTACAGCTTCGAATTCAGCATCTTCTGGAATTGTAAGTTCGCCTTCTTCACCTTCTGATTTGAATAGGTACACTGAACCATCTTGTGGGTTTTGTACTAAAACGTATTCTTGATCATTATATTCAAAAGCATCTACAACTTCACAGCTTATGTTGTTACCTTCTTCATCAGTTAAATCTACAACAAAAGTTTCGTGCTCGTGTTCTCCACATCCACATCCACATTCGTGGTCATGTCCGTGATCGTGATTATCTGAACAACCACATCCATCTCCACATGAACCTTCTTTATTTTCTCCGCATCCGCAGCCACATTTATTTAAATCTTTTTCTGACATATTGACTACCTCCTAATTGAATTAATTTAACTATGTATTAATTCTACCCTTAATTAATTAATAATAAAAGGTTTTTTTTATATTTTATAAAAACTTTTTATTTAATTGAAAAATATCATATATATAATATAAAAAATGCCGAGCACTTTTAGTACTCGGCACTATTATTAATCTTATTGATTAGCTAATTTTTTATAATTTTCTAATCTTTCCATTGCATCTTTTTGAGTCTTTTCAAACAAAGCTTCTGCAGCTTCTGGGAATGATTTAGCAAGTGATGCATATCTAACTTCTCCCATTAAGAACTCTCTAAAGTCTGCTGTTGGTTCTTTTGAATCTAATATAAATGGATTCTTTCCTGCTTTTTTAAGCTCTGGATTAAATCTGTACATACCCCAGTATCCACAGTCAACGGCTCTCTTACCTTCAACTTGTGATTTACCCATACCAATTTTAATTCCATGGTTTATACATGGAGCATAAGCAATGATTAATGATGGTCCTTTATAAGCTTCTGCTTCTGCTATCGCTTTAAGAGTTTGGTTTTTATCTGCACCCATTGATATTTGAGCAACATATACATAGCCATAGCTCATAGCCATCATTCCAAGGTCTTTCTTCTTAGTTCTCTTACCACTTGCAGCAAATTTAGCTATTGCAGCAGTTGGTGTAGCTTTTGATGATTGACCACCAGTATTTGAGTAAACTTCTGTATCAAATACAAATATGTTTACATCTTCACCTGAAGCAAGAACATGGTCAACTCCACCGTATCCGATATCGTAAGCCCAACCGTCTCCTCCAAAGATCCATTGTGATCTCTTAACTAAGAAATCTTTCTCTTTAAGAATAGTTTTACATGCTTCATTATTTTCTGTTTCTAGAGCAGCGATTACTCTTTCAGCTCTTTGTCTAGTTCCTTCACCATTGTGAATATTTTCTAACCAATCAACTAAAACAGCTTTTGTTTCTTCTGAAACGCCACTTTCTATAGCTTTCTTAACATCTTCAGCTAATTTTTCTCTCATAGCATTAGTTCCTAAGAACATACCCATTCCATACTCAGCATTATCTTCAAATAATGAGTTAGCCCAAGCAGGTCCTTGACCTTTATGGTTTGTTGTGTATGGTGTTGAAGGTGCTGAACCTCCCCAAATTGATGAACATCCAGTAGCATTAGCTATCATCATTCTATCACCAAATAATTGAGTTATAAGTCTTGCATATGGTGTTTCTCCACAACCAGCGCAAGCGCCTGAGAACTCGAATAATGGTTTCTCGAATTGGCTACCTTTAACTGTTTTAGGGTTCATTGGATTAGCTTTTGGTGATACTTGATCTATAGCATATTCCCAAGGCGCAACTTTATCATGTTGAGTTTCTTGTAACTTCATTTCTAAAGCTTTCTTAGGAGCTGGACAAACTTGTGCACAGTTTCCACAACCAGTACAATCTAATGGACTTACTGCTATACTAAAGAATAATGGTTCTTCAGATTTAAGTCCTCTAGCTGCAACAGTTTTAGTTCCTTCTGGAGCTTCATTTTTCTCAGCTTCAGTGTAAAGAATAGGTCTGATTGTAGCATGTGGACATACATAAGCACATTGGTTACATTGAATACAATTTTCTGAAATCCATTCTGGAACTCTTACGGCGATTCCTCTCTTTTCGAAAGCAGCTGTTCCATTTTCAAATGTACCATCTTCCATTCCTACGAATGCACTTACTGGAAGTTTATCTCCTTCTAATTTGTTCATTGGATCAACTATTTTACTTACAAATTCTGTTTTCTTACCACAAGCTTTTTCTTCTGTTTGAGTATCTACAGCATCTGCCCAAGTAGTTGGAACTTTTATTTCAACTACTGATTCTATACCTTTATCAATAGCAGCGTTGTTCATATCAACAACGTTTTGACCTTTTTTACCGTATGATTTAACAACAGCTTGTTTTAAATAATTAACAGCATCTTCTACTTTAATAATGTTAGCTAACTTGAAGAAAGCAGCTTGCATTATCATGTTAATTCTTCCGCCAAGGCCTATTTCTGATGCTATTTTAACAGCATTTAATGTATAGAATTTTATGTTATTTTTAGCTATGAACTTCTTATATGAAGCAGGTAATTTTTCTTCTACTTCTTCTGGAGTCCATAATGTATTTAATAAGAATGTTCCATTCTTTTTTAATCCTTCTAATACGTTATATTTATAAACGTATGATTGGTTATGACAAGCAATGAAATCTGCTTTGTTTATTAAATAAGGTGATTTAATTGGTTGTTTACCAAATCTTAAGTGAGAAATTGTAACTCCACCTGATTTCTTTGAGTCATAAGCAAAATATCCTTGAGCATACATATCAGTATGGTCTCCGATAATTTTTATAGCACTCTTATTAGCTCCAACAGTACCGTCTGAACCTAATCCCCAGAATTTGCAAGCTGTAGTTCCAACTGGTGTAGTATCTACATCTTCTTCAATTTCTGGAAGTGAAGTGTTTGTAACATCATCAACTATACCTATAGTGAATCCATCTTTTGCTTCATCTTTAGATAAGTTTGCAAAAACACTGATTAAGTGAGTTGGAAGAGTATCTTTTGAACCTAATCCAAATCTACCACCAACTATTACTGGTTGTTCTTTCATTCCATAGAATGCATTCTTAACATCTAAGTATAATGGTTCTCCTGCTGAACCTGGTTCTTTTGTTCTATCTAAAACAGCAATCTTCTTAGCAGTTGCTGGTATAGCTTTTCTTAATAATTCGTTTGAGAAAGGTCTAAATAATCTTACTTTAACAATACCAACTTTTTGTCCGTTAGCATTTAAGTAATCAACAGTTTCTTCTAATGCATCTGTAACTGAACCCATAGCTATAACTACTTTGTCAGCATCTTTTGCTCCATAGTAATCAAAGCAGTGATAATCTCTGCCAGTTAACTTAGTTATTTCACCCATATACTTTTCAACCATTTCTGGAATAGCATCATAGTACTTATTTACAACTTCTCTTTCTTGGAAGTATATATCTGGGTTTTGAGCAGTACCTCTAGTTACAGGATGATCTGGATTTAATGCTCTTCTTCTGAAAGCATTCACAGCATCCATATTTAATAAATTAGATAACTCATCATATTCTAAAACTTCAACTTTTTGAATTTCATGTGATGTTCTAAATCCATCAAAGAAGTTTAAGAATGGAACTCTTGATTCAATTGCTGTTAAGTGAGCAACTGCTGATAAATCCATAACCTCTTGAACTGAACCTTCAGCAAGCATTGCAAAACCTGTTTGTCTTGCAGCCATAACGTCTTGATGATCTCCAAATATGCTTAAAGCACTTGTTGCTAATGCTCTAGCTGAAACGTGGAATACTCCTGGTAGTAATTCCCCTGATATTTTATACATATTTGGTACCATTAATAGTAAACCTTGTGAAGCTGTAAATGTTGTTGTTAAAGCTCCAGCTTGTAATGATCCGTGAACTGCACCAGCAGCACCTGCTTCTGATTGCATCTCCATAACCTTAACTGGTTGACCGAATACGTTCTTTCTTCCTTGTGCTACCCATTCATCAACATATTCCGCCATTGGTGATGATGGTGTTATTGGGTAAATAGCTGCAACATCCGTAAATGCATATGCAATATGAGCAGCAGCAGTATTACCATCCATAGTCTTCATACTTCTTGCCATCGTGTTGACCCCTCTTTCATAACCTTCAAATTTTGAAACAAATATATTAATAATATTTCTAAAAACTTAAGGTCTTTAGAAATATATAATATGCTTTTTTTTATTTAGTTAATAACTCTGCTAAGTTCTTAGCTTTTTCTAAATCTTCTTTTGTTGGAGATTCTTTAACTGCTAAACTTCCAATAACGTCAAATCCATAATCTTTCATTGTGTTAACCCATTCATTCATAAATTGACCATTATCCCAACCATATGAACCGAAAAGTACAACTTTTTTATTATTAACTGGCAATAATTTAAATTGTTTTATAAATGGCTCCATTTCATATTGCTCTATTCTATTGTTATCCATTGATGGACTTCCAAAAGCTACAGCATCTACATCCATAACATCTTCAACCTTAGCGTCAGTTACATGTTTAATTGAAACTTCTGCACCATTATTACTTATACTTTCACCAATTGTATTTGCTAATACTTCTACATTTCCACCATTACTCCAATAAATAACTGATATTTTACTCATTTTTCTCAGCTTCCCTTCATATAAGTTAAAATATTAACATACTTTTAATTCCATTATTGGTTTTTTAATTACTAACTACACCATTAATTATACATTATGGATTTTTTTTTGCAAGTTGCCAATACGCCTAATTTCTCTAAAATCCTTTAAATTTTTACCATTATATATATTAAATCTAAATATTTATATCCAGCGTATTTTTTCTTAATTATTCTATAAATCCTATATTTCTCTATGTTATTTGAATTTTCTTACAATTGCTTAAATTTCCTCTATTTTGCTCTAAATACCTTTTACTTAGCGAAAATTTAATTCATAATTTATTTAAACTTTGTTAATAATTTTGCAATTTTAAATTTATTATTTATCTTAATACTGAATATACTTATTAATTTTTTTCCAAATCTTTCAATGTAGAAATTATAAATTATTATAAAGCAAAAAGAGATTAGCTAAAAGCTTAATCTCTTTTTATAATAAAATAAAAAGATACCCAAAATAATATGCCCATTTTTATTTTTTTTATTTATCTTTTTTGCTTTTTTTCTTTAAACTCTGCATTATTACATTAACTATATTACTAACACCATTTCTAGCTTCGCTTTTTTCCATATTTGCTATGAATTTATCTTTATTATTTTTTAAATAGTTTATTTTAGAAAGAAGACTTTCTGATGTTAAATCCTCTTCTTCTAAAACTAAACTATATCCACTTTTTTCAAAAGACTTAGAATTTAAAACTTGATCTCCTCTTGATGCCTTTTTAGAAAGTGGAATTAATAAATTAGGTTTTTTTAATGCTAATAATTCAAAAATCGAATTCGCACCAGCTCTAGAAATTACATAATCTGAAGCTTTCATAATATGTGGTAATTCTTTTCCTATATATTCATATTGCTTATATCCCTTTGTATTATTAAGATTTAAATCTAAATTTCCCTTACCACAAAGATGAACTATGTTAAAATCTTTTAAAAGTACTTTAATGTTTTTTCTTATATTATCATTAATAATCTTTGATCCTAAACTTCCCCCAATTATTAATAATATGTTCTTATCGTCATTAAAGCCTAAAAATCTTTTTCCTTTAGCTTTATCACCTAAAAACAATTCATTTCTTATAGGTGTGCCAGTAACTATTCCTTTTCCGTCCTTTATAAATTTAATACTTTCAGGAAATGTAACACAAAGTTTATCGCAAAATGATGATGCTAATTTATTAGCAAGACCAGGAGTCATGTCTGATTCATGAGATACTACTGGTATTTTTTTTAATGATGCTGCAATAACTACAGGAACTGTTACAAATCCACCTTTAGAAAATATTACATCTGGCTTTTCTTTTGAAAGTATACCTAAGGCATCTACAACACCTTTAGCAACTTTAAATGGATCTGTAAAATTTTTAACATCGAAATATCTTCTAAGCTTTCCAGAAGATATTTTAAAGTACGGTATATTTTCTTTTGTTATAATTTCTTTTTCTATACCATTTTTGCTTCCTATATATTTAACTTCAAATCCTTTTTCTTCTAATGTAGGTATTAAAGCAAGATTTGGCGTTACATGTCCTGCTGAACCTCCACCAGTCATTATTATTTTATATTTTTTCAAAATAGACATCTCCTTTATATAAAACTTTATAACAAGTTCTTATTCTTTTAATAAACACATTTAATTATATTCTAAAACTATTTTTTTTTGCAATGTAAATAAGCTATATAAACCTTTATAGGATTATATTTCTATTTTACCCACTAATTTTATGATATAAAAAAAAATATTCTGCACAAGATACTATTGTAGCAGTTGATAAGTAACAAATAAATGCTACAAAATCTAAAAGATAAAACTTCAAAAAAGGAAGGATGATAAACTATGGCACAAAAATTAGTACCTGAATCAAAAAACGGATTAGCTAAATTCAAAATGGAGATTGCTAATGAAATGAATGTACCATTCGGAGAGTACAATGGAAATTTAAGCTCTAAACAATGCGGAAGCGTTGGCGGAGAAATGGTTAAGAGAATGGTAGAACAATACGAAAAAAATCTTTAGTACTATTTAAACTACATTATTGAAAAAAAGACCATCTTAGTTTTTTAAGATGGTCTTTAAGCTTTCAATTACATTTCAATGCTTAAATAGTTTGCTCTATTATATGTACACTTTTTACCTATACACTGATTATTACTTTTGCTATAATCACATATTATAACATCATTAGTACCCATAAGAGTAAACTTAAAGTTCTTCTCCAAAAATCTTTCTGTTTCATCTATTGCAGTAAAAACAGCTCTTTTACAACATCTTGGTCCTGTTACTTTTGATAATTCTACTAAAGTTTTTCCTGTAAGTTCATTAGCTTTAGTCCACCTATCTTCTGAATAAGGAGTAGATTCCGTTATTATACTCATAAATATTCCCGTACCAATAGCAGCACCACAAGTTCCTAAATATCCACAAGAATTACTTGGAATTTGTTTAGCTCTTTTTTTAGCTATTGCTATTTGTTGTTTCTTATCTCTTTGCTTTTCCTCCTTATTATTATAATAACAGGCTAACAAAACTGCTGGAACCAAAAAATGATGTTCCGGTCCATGCATAGATAAAATTTTGTTTCTCATTATCTCATTTACCAATTCAATAGGATTTAACATTTTTGAATTAATACAATACTCCTCTATTAAATCATATGCATCTTTTTGATGACATATTTCACATACATAATGCCCCTTTGAACACTTAACAGTTGTTATAAATTCTTTTTCACAATAATAACATTTCGCTGTTTCATATCCACTAGTATAAACTAACTCTTCGCCACAAATCATACAATCTAAGTTAGGCTTTTTTGCTATTTTTAATATTTCCATATGTAGAACATCCTTTCTTAACTTTTATCATATTCTTAAGTATTTTATAACTAACTGAATAGTTCTATTTCCATTAAATTCATTTATTTGAGGAACATATATAAAATCTATATTAAAATTACAAAAACTTGTATTTATAATCTCATTAAAATATTCCTCTCCGAATTTATTTATAAACTCTTCTTTAAAAATATCTATTCTATTAAAAGCTATTGCATCAATATAAGCATTGCTATCATTTAATTTACATCTAAATTTAATAACATTTTTATCCTTACCTAACAACCAAACTCTTTTTATATTCACAGATTTTTCTCCAAATAAAGGAGAAGAATTTCCTTTTCCAAAAGGTTCTAATGTTTCTATTGTCTTTATTAATTTTTCATTTACGTAGTTTATCGGAAGTTTCATATCCATTTTAACTTTAGGAATTATATCTTGATCTGTAAGAGTACAATTTGTTAATAACATATCACGAAGCTTTGAAAGATTCTTTTCTTCTATAGAAAGTCCTGCAGCCATAGGATGTCCTCCAAATTTATCAATAAGTTCTTTACACTTTAATAATTCTTCAAACATATTATATTCTTCAATAGATCTTCCAGAGCCTTTGGGCATATTTTTTCCTTTAGTTAAAATTATTGCAGGAACATTATATTTTTCTCTTATTCTTCCAGCTACTATACCTGCTATGCTTTCATGAATATAATCATTATAAACTAATAGCACCTTATCTTTTGCCATATCATTATTTTCTATTTGTTCTATAACTTGCTCAACACTTTCTGAAGTTAAATCCTGTCTTACCTTATTTAGTTCAAATAATTCTTTTGCAAGTTCTTCTGCTCTACTAGCATCTTCTGTAATCAAAAGTTCTACAGATAAATCTGCAGTCTCTAATCTTCCAGTAGCATTTATACACGGTCCTAAAACAAAACCTAAATGATATGCTGTAATCTTTTTTCCTTCTAATCCTGTTACTTTTATTAATTCTTTAAGACCTAAGTTATTTGTTGAATTAAGTACTTTCAAACCTTCTTTAACAATAATTCTATTTTCATCTAATAAATCTACCACATCACAAACTGTTGCTATTGCAGAGAATTCAATTAATTCTTTCCATTTATCTTTTTCAATCCCCATTTTTTCATAAAGGCATTGTACAAATTTCAATGATACTCCTGCTCCACATAAATTTTTAAAAGGATAAAAGCAATCTTTTTGTTTTGGATTAATAATAGCATCCGCTTTAGGTAATACTTCTTTTTTTATTTCGCCTTTTTCTTCAAACGGGACATCATGATGATCTGTAACAACAACATCGAAACCTAACTCTTTAGCAATTTCTATTTCTGAAATAGCGGATATTCCATTATCACAGGTTAAAATTACTTCGAATCCCTCTTCCTTTAATTTTTTTATTCTTTCAGAGTTCATTCCATAACCTTCGCTTTCCCTGTTAGGTATATGGTATTCAAAATTAGCATTACATACTTTTAAAGCCTTATATAAAATTACCGTACTATTTACTCCATCACAATCATAATCTCCATAAATAACAATTTTTCTATTATTCTTTATAGCACTACTTATTATTTCAATTCCTTTATCCATATCCTTCATAGATTCACCAGAATATAAAAAATCTAAATCTCCATATAAAAATCTTTTTATATGTTCAACATTATTTACATCTCTATTAACTAACAATCTTCCCTCAAACTCAGATATTCCGCATTTCTCAGCTAGTTCTGTTACTTTTGAAGTTTTTTTATTAACTATAAGCCATTTTTCTCTCATAAAGTCACCCCTTACTTTAATATTTGAACTGAATATTTATCTAATACTTTGTATACTGTATTTTTAATTACTTCCTTATTAGTTTCTATATTTCCTTTAACTTCATTTTCTAATAATTCATAATTTCCGTACATAATTTCATAAATAGCTACTCTATTTGCAAGTACAATACTTCTTTCAAGCTCTAAAGCTCTTTTTAACTTAAGCCTTTTACTTAACTTTTTAATTTCCTCTTGTGTAATGTTGTTAACAAACTCTTTAGCATTTTCTATTGCTTTTTCTATAAGTAATCTAATTTTTTTAACGCTATCCTTACTACAACTACAACTTATAATGAATAATTTTATCCCTTTTTCATTTTTTATATAGCTTTTAATTTCATACGCAAGTCCCTCTTTAGTTCTTATTAAATCATATAATTTAGATGAAACCCCATCTCCAAACCAAAGATTAAATAATGTTAAACTTTCAATTTCCTCTTCATTTAAATGAGATATATCAAATCCGTACATTATTTTAGCACCACTAAATCCTAAAACCTCTTTTTCAAAAATAGCATAATTCATATCTTCGTATTCATATCTTAATGGAAATACCTTGTTGCTTTTCTTAGGTATTTCTTCAAATATTTCTTTAACTATTTTAATTACCTCTTGAAAAGCTAATGATGAAACTACAGAAATAACTAAATTTTGTCCAACATAAAAATCTTTATGAAAATTTTTTAGTTCATTTAAAGTTATACTTTTCAATGATTTCTTATTTCCTATAATAATTTCTTTAAATCTTCTGTTTTTAAAACTGTTTAATAAAAGCTCATCTTCACAATATTGCTCTAAATCTTCTTTCCATTCTCTACACTCTTCTACTATCACAGACATTTCTTCTTTAAAACCATCTTGAGATAATTTAGGTTTTACGATTATATCCCCATAAAGTTTTAATCCTTCATAAAAATCTTCATTAGCTAAAGTTCCATAATAAATTACATAAGGAAAGTTTGTCATTGCATTATTAAATCCAAATAACTCATCACACTTTTGGTTTATTTCTTTTTCCGTTCTTTTTTCAGTTCCTTTAAAAACCATGTGTTCTAAAGCATGAGCTATTCCCATATTATAATTTATTTCGCTATTAGCTCCAGCTTCTAAGGCTAAAGAAAAAGAGGTAATCTCCCCTTCTATATGTTTATATATTAATCTAATACCATTATGTAAAACATATTTTTCCATGTTAATCCCTCCGACTACTATTATTTAATTATAACTTTTTTACGAGTAAATTAACAATATTTTTAAAGAAAGAAAAATCAGTTATCTGCTTTAAAATAGTTAAAACAGATAACTGATTAATTTTAAAAAAATTATTTTAATGTATTAATTTTATCTTCTAATAAATTAAATAACATAGCATCATGAATTTCACATGATTTTTCTTCAAGTCCTAAATATCTTAAAATTTCATAAGCAAAAAGCATTGCAGTTGCTGGTCCTCTTGAAGTTATAATATTTCCGTCTCTTACAACTAAATCTTCTTTATAATCACAGTTCCCTAAGTCTTTTTTAAATCCTGGGTAAGATGTAACCTTCTTACCATCTGTTATACCAGCTCTTCCAAGTACTATTGGACCTGCACAAATAGCGGCTACTAGTTTGCCTTCTTCATAAAATTCTTTTACAAGTTCTATAACCTTTTCGTTATTTCTTAAGTTTGTTGAACCTGGCATTCCACCTGGACAAACTATTCCATCATAGTTTTTTATATCACTATCAGTTATATACTTATCTGCTATTATCCTAACATTATGAGCACTCTTAACTTCCTTATCTCCTAAAGAACAAGTATCACACTTTACATCAGCTCTTCTTAAAACATCTACAACAGTTAAAGCTTCTACTTCTTCAACCCCTTCTGCTAACATAACCAATATTCTTTTCATAAAAAACACCTCCAACTTATAGTAAAACTACATCTTTTACAAAATCATCCTCTTCAAGCTTTATAGAATTATTACCTTTTCCAGCTCTATTTTGAAGTTTTAAATCCGTTAGTAAAATCTCTTCTGAATTTTTATTCTTAGAAAATAAAATGATTTTATCGTAACCTAAATAACAAACTGCTATTTCATCATTTTCATTTTCTAAAACAGGTGCTTTAACAATAGAACCAAAAATAACTTCATCTCCTTTTTTTAAGGACATTCCTGAAACTCCAGAAGCTAGTTTTCCCATAGGATTTATAGCTTCAGCATCAAATTTAATTGTCATTCCATTTTTTGTTACTATAATTATATGACTTTTTTCTAATAATGCAAGCTCTATTGATATTAATAAATCATCATCTGTTTTTAATTTATATGCAATTTGATTGTTATAGTTACCTTTGAATTCGCTAATATAAGTTTTCTTTATAAGTCCATTTTTGCTAAAGAAATATAGTAATCTGTTGTCCTCAAAATTCTTTTCTGATAAAACTATTAATATTTCTTCACCTTTTTTAAAGTTATCAACAAAATTAGTTATGCATATTGGTTCTTTTATGTTTTGAGCCATATAGCTTGGAAATTTATAGACATTTCCTTTATTAGAAAATGCTAAAATAAATTCTCCTGAATTAGTTTTAACTTTTTTATATGAATCAGAAGAATTTTTCTCATATACTTTAACCATTCCTTTTTTATTTATTCCTAAAGTAAATTCTTTAAAGTTTAACTCTTCTTTAAATTCTATTGTGCTTATCTCATCGTCTTCACTTAACTGACACAATTCATCCCCTAAGATATTTCTTTCTAAAAATTCAAGTTTTGGCTCTTCCTTCTCTATATTTAAGCCTTTCTTGGTTATTATGTTAATGAACTTTTCCTCTTCATCAGAATTTATTACTGAAACTGATACAAGTTCATCATTAGGCTTTAATTTTAATGCTACTAATTTACTGTAATTAGTAATAAATTTATCCAAAGTAGTTTTCTTTATTATTCCTTTTTTAGTTATAAACTTAATACATTTACTAGGTAACATATTATCTAAAGATTCTACTGCTATCATTTTTTCTTCTTCTAAGTTTAAACTCTTTATTATATCATCAAGTCTTTCGCCTTTTTCTTTCCAACGAAGTTCAGGTAATGCATTTCCCTTAACTTGATACATATTTCCCTTATTAGTAAACATTAAAATATTATCTCTAGTGTTAGATTTAATTAAATGTTCTAAATAGTCTCCCTCTCTATAATCTATATCCTTTGGATTTGGATTAGATCTTGTGTAGCTCTTAAGAGGCAATCTCTTTATAAATCCATCTTTTGATAAAGTTACCATTATATCTTCTACAACTATTAACT
>X256_Zander__coassemble_36_pt1 | contig 27305 bp, 18 predicted proteins | sample X256_Zander__metabat2_high_PE_003 | metagenome-assembled genome bin X256_Zander | reverse complement strand
ATGCAGACATTGATAATGATAAATATTGTGTTAAAACATGTATTGAAGATGTTTTTGCAAAGCCATTAAACTCAAGAGTAATATTTAAAAATGTAACCTTATTCTTATTAGCAATTAAAACTTTAGATGCAGCTTGCATTTAAAAATAAAAATTGTTTAAAGAGTACATTTTATTTCTAAAATGTACTCTTTAAATCAAATTAAAGCTTATATGAATTTATTATAGATTGAGTTTTAAATCCAAGTTTATCATATAACTTAATTGCTGAATCATTATTTTCTGAAACTCTTATAAATACTTCATTTATTCCATCATTTTTAGCTTTTAAAAGTATACTGCTTAATAGATATTCTCCAAAACCCATTCCCCTATACTTTGGTATTATTCCTAAGTTAACAATTAAATAAGCATCATTAAATATTATTATTTGTCCATATCCAATAGATTTATTGTGATATTTTAGAAAAAATGAATAATCTTTTAAATAGTATTCTTGAAGCTCATCTAAATAAATGTCATCAACTGTAAGAGGAATTCTGGATTCATCATCAAAAATATCATTTTGTAGATTGCATCTTTTAAGCTCATCCTTATTTTCAATAAAATTTGTTAATGAGGTTTCTTCTCTATGTTTTATAATTTCTTCATTAAATTTTTTCAAATTCATTGATTTAAATAAGCTTTTGTTGCTCAAATTAAAACCTAATTTTAAAAGTATAGAATTAAAGTTTTCAAAGTCATAGCCATCATAATAAAATACTTTATTATGCTTTAATGTAAATGAAGAGTCCATTTTAAACTTTATATCTTCATTTAAATAATCTTTAGATATAGCTATATCACGTATATAGACTACATAATCTTTTAAATTATCACACCAAATATATCCTATAACTTTTTTATCTTTCATTATTAGCAAAATATTTTTTAATAATTTAGTTTTGGAAATAATGGACATGTTAGAGAAGGTATCTTTAAGAGGTTTCTCAATAGTGTTAGAAAAAAAATCATCAAATTTATTATTTTTCAAATTAAATAAAAACTTAACGGTTGCATTTTGTATATAAATTTCCATTAATAAATCCTTCTAAATAATAACATTCTATATTAATATAAATATATTAAATTTATAAATTATATGTTACTATAGTTCATTTAAATAGTTTATTACCTCTTCAATTATAAAACTTGGAGTAGAAGCTCCTGCAGTAATTCCTATTTTTTTATTTTGCAATATGCTTTTATTAAAAGTTTTAAGCTCTTGTAAATTTTCTATATGATAAGAGCTTTCACAATTTTTCTTGCATATTTGATATAGCTTAGTTGTATTAGAACTATTTTTACCACCTATAATAAGCATAGCATCTACAGCTTTTGAAAGAGTATTTGCACTATCTTGTCTTACAGAAGTTGCAGAGCAAATAGTATTAAAGGCTAATATTTCTCTAGCTTTTAATGATAGGCTGCTTAATGTTTTTTGAAAGTTTTCTATTTTTTCAGTAGTTTGAGATAAAACACAAACTTTAGTTGGAATATTATCTAAAAACTTACCATCTTTAGTTATTAATGCAGTATTATCACACCAACCATTTATGCCTATAACTTCAGGATGTTTTTCATCTCCTAAAATTACTATATTATATCCTAAAGCCTTGTACTTTTCTGCTTTATTTTGAATCTTACTAACATAAGGACAAGTTGCATTAATTACATTAAGCTTTTTACTCGTTAATTTTTCAAAAACATTCTTAGAAACTCCATGAGATCTTATTAATATAACGTCTCCTTCGTTTAGAGTTTCTATTTCCTTAATATCTATAGAAAATATATTATTGTTTTCTAGCATTTTAACAACATCTGAGTTATGTATTAAAGGCCCTAAAGTATAAATTTTCTTATTATATTCTTCTTGAGTTTTTAATGCCTGTTCAACTGCTCTTTTAACTCCAAAACAGAATCCAGCATTTTTAGCTAATATAATTTCTTTCATACTAGTCCTCCTTTTATTTTATAAGTTTATAGATTTACAAATAACATCTACAACTTCATTTATATTAAGTCCAGTTGTATCTATTTCTATAGCATCAGAAGCTTTTTTTAAAGGGTCTATTTCTCTGTGAGTATCAATATAATCTCTTTTTACTATATCAGAAAGTATATTCTCATAAGAAACATCTATACCTTTTTCTCTAAGTTCTTTATATCTTCTGTTTGCTCTCTCTTCTGGTGTTGCAGTTAAGAAAAATTTAAAATTTGCATCATCTTTTAAAACCACAGTTCCAATATCACGACCATCCATTATAACATTAAACTTTTTAGCCATATCTCTTTGAAGAGTAACTAAAACTTGTCTTACTTCTTTTATTGATGCATAATTAGATACGTTAGAACTTATATTTGGCATAGTTAATTTGCTATTAACATTTTCTCCATTTAATATTAATTCATCATTTTCAAAATGCATTTTAAGTCCTTTTACTAAATTACAAACAGCTTCAATATTTTCAGGTGATATATCATTTTCAAGAGCTTTTAATGTAACAGCTCTATACATTGAACCTGTGTTTATATACATTAAATCTAGTCTTTCACCTACTATTTTTGCTATAGTACTTTTTCCAGCTCCTGCTGGTCCATCAATTGCTACGTTTAATTTCAAAAAAATCATCCCTTCTTTAATTTCTTAAATCTTTTCTTAGATTTTTAGCATTGTTTAAATATATATGTTTAACTTCACTTTGCTTTATATTATCATCATATAATACCATAACTCGAATACACTTTTCTAAATAAGTATCCTTATCTACAAACATTTCATTGAAATGCATTATTGCAGAATGCTTTAAGTTAAAATATTCTCTTATAAATTTTCCTGGATACTCTTTAGTTATATCATTTGTGCAAGAAAAAGTTATTGATATTATCTTATCCTTAGAAAGGTTATTTTTATTTAATATTTCTTTAAATAAAATAATACTTTCTTTTTCTATTTCTTCTTTTGTATCATTTTTAATAGTTGTAGCTCCTCTTAAAGCTATCATACTAATTCCCCTATTTTATCTCCTGCAATATATCCAGTAGATAGGGCTATTTGAACGTTATATCCACCTGTAAAGGCATCTACATCAATAACCTCTCCTGCAAAAAATAAATTTTCTATTATCTTAGATTGCATAGTTGATGGGTCTATTTCTTTAACATCTATTCCACCAGCAGTAACTATTGCTTCAGCTATAGGACGAAGACCTTTAACAGTTAAAGTTAATCCTTGAATTAAATTAACTAAAGTTTTTCGTTCCTCTTTAGTTATTGAATTTACCTTTTTATTTTCATCTATACCGCTTAAAGATATTATAACTGGTATAAGTTTTTTAGGTAATAATTCATCTAAAGCATTTTTAAAATCCTTATTAAGAGCACTCTTAAAATCTTTTTGAATTCTTAAATCTAACTCTTTAAACTCTAGGGCTGGTTTTAAATTTATTTTTACTATGTAGTCTTGATTTTGTTCTATAAATCTACTTCCACTTAAAACAAGAGGTCCTGACACTCCATAATGAGTAAATAACATTTCCCCTAAATCCTTGTAAAGAGATTTTTTACCTTTTAATATTTCAAAGGTTACATTTTTTAGAGATAAGCCTTGAAGCTCTTTTGCCCACTCTTCTTTTGTTTCTATAGGAACTAAAGATGGTTTTGGCTCTATTATTTTATGACCTAACTTTTTAGAAAACTTAAATCCATCTCCTGTTGAACCTGTTAAGGGATAAGATTTTCCACCAGTTGCAAATATAAATCCATCTCCTTTAACTTCAGTTCCATTTTCTAATATTAATGAAGTTATTTTGTTTTCATTATATTTAATATCTTTAACTTTAGAGTTTAATTTTATTTCAACATCATTTTTTATAAGCTCTCTATGCATAGCATCAATAATATCTGATGCCTTATCTGATACTGGGAAAATTCTATCTCCTCTTTCTACTTTAAGCTTTACACCTGCATTTTCAAAAAAGTTTTTAGCATCTTCATTAGTAAATGTATATAAAGAACTATATAGAAAATAAGGATTTCCAGGAATTTTATCAAAGAATTCGCTTATATACTTATTATTAGTTACGTTACATCTTCCTTTTCCAGTAATATAAAGCTTTCTTCCAAGCTTTGGATTACTCTCTAATAACATTACCTTATTATTTTTTTTTGCAGCAGTTATTGCAGCCATCATTCCAGCTGGTCCTGCACCAACTACTATTATTTTTTTCATATAGGAATCACTCCTCTAATATTTTTACAATTATAACAATATGATGATAAGCTTTGAGAGAATTTTTGTCAATGAAATCATCACATCTATAAGTATTCCTAAAGAAAAAATTATTTCTAGAATAACCCGTTTTAATATACTTGCATATACTGTAGTTATACGTATTTAAATTAACTATATATTTTTTATTAATCCACTGGAGGAATTTTAAATGAGAAATTTTAATAATATCCCAAAAAAAGATTATGATAATTGTGTTTACAAAAAAACTCCAGATAACAATAAAAGCATATGCCCTATAGATAATAGTAGTATATTTTTTAATAGTAACTGTAACGTAGATAATTTTGATTTATCAACTAAGTTTTGGAAACAATTAAGTTTAAATGGCGATATAGCCATTGAACATAATAAACCTTTGATTAAAGAAATAGATTCTATAAATGCTAAAGTTGAAATTATACATCAAAAAGTATTAAAAGCACCTACTATAATGGAAGATGAAGATTTTGAGGAATTAACAGGGGGAAGAAGGATAATTAAAGTTTATGGTTTAATATGTTTTTCTATAAATTATGTTGCTTTATTAAAAGAAGAAGAGGTATATATATTAAATGATAAAATTCCATTTGCTACAACTATAGATTTACCAGAAAAAGATAATGAAGATAATGATATGATAGATTTTGAATATATTGTTTCAGCTTGTATAGAAGATATCCACATAAATTCTATAATAGATAGAAATATAAATTTAACTGCAACTTTTATTTTATCTGCTGCTAAATCTTTTAATAAAGATGAGTTTTGTATTGCTGAAAATTACATTAATGATTCAAGTATGAACTGCAAAGATGTTAACCAATGTATAAATTGTGATGACATAAATCAAATAGTATTTAAGGGTATTTTCCCTCAAGATAAAATTGAAGATATATTAGAAGATGACGAAGACGAATATAAAAAATATCGTAAAAGATTTAATTCTATAGAAATTTTAGATTTACCAAAGCGCAATCCAAATATAATTAAAATTCTCTCTGTAACTACAGATATTAAAATACTATGTCAAAGAGTTTCAAAAACCCCAATGATAGATAAAACAAATTTAGAAAACAAGAAATTTACAGGTACTATATTGTTAATTAATTTTATGCTTTACCAAAATATAAAATATAGTTCTAACACTTCCTGTGAATCAATTCACTTTGCTAAGTTTGAGATTCCAGGTTCTGTCTATATAACTGTTCCTAATACAACGCTTACCTCTGATAAATTTAAAATTTCTTATTATATTGATGATATTTATGCTTGTATTCTAAATGAAAGACAAATATTTAAAAGTGTTTCTGTAATATTTCATGCAAAGCCATTACGTTGCCCAGAAGTAAATGGCAATAATTAGTCTTGTTATATTTTAAAACATATATAAATTAAAATTTAATTAATGCTCTAATCATATGCTGGAGGAATTTTAGATGAAAGTCTTTGACAATTGTTCTAATAAAAATAATCATAATTCCACTCCAGATAATAACAAGAAAATATGTTCCATAGATAATAGCAATATATTTTTTAACAGTACATGTAATATAGATAAGTTTGATTTATCAAATAAATTATGGAAACAGCTAAGTTTAAATGGAGATATATCTATTCCAGATACTAAGCCCTTAATTAAAGATATAGACTCTATAAATACTAAAGTTGAAATTATAAGTCAAAAAGTATTAAAAGCACCAAGTATTATGAAAAAACGTGATTTTGAAGGGTTAAGAGGTGGTCAAAGAATAATTAAAATTCATGGCCTCTTCTGTTTTTCTGTAAACTATATTGCTTTATTAAAAGAAGAAGAAATGTATATTTTTCAAGATAAAATCCCATTTTCAGTAGCTATAGATTTGCCATTAAAAGATTCTAACCAAGAAGACATGATAAATTTTGAATATGTTATTTCATCTTGTATAGAAGATATTCATGTAAATTCTATAATGGATAAAACCTTAAATTTAACTACAACATTTATTTTATTAGCAAACAAATCTTTTAGTAAAGATAATCTATGTATAGATGAAAACTATTTTAAAGACTTTAATACAAATTGTAAAGATTCTATACCTTGTTTAAATTGTAATGAAGAAAGTCAAATAGTATTTAAAGGTATTTTTTCTCAAGATAAAATTGAAGATGTTTCAAAAGACGAAGATATAAAATATTTTAAAAGATTCGAATCCATAGAAGTTTTGGATTTACCAAAATGTAATCCAAATATAATTAAGATTCTTTCTATAACTACAAATATTAAAATATTATGTCAAAGAGTTGTGAAAACTCCAATTTTAGATGAAAATCTAGAAAATAAACAAGTTACTGGATTTGCTTTATTTATACATTTTATATTATCTCAAAATATAAAATATAGTTCTAATACTTCTTGTGAAACAATTCATTATGCTATATTCAATTTTCCATCTTCTTTATATATAACACTTCGTGACACAACACTTATTAGTGATAAATTTAAAATTTCTTATTATATTGATGATATTTATGCTTGTATTTTAAATGAAAGACAAATATTCATAAATACATCTATATTATTTGATGCAAAGCTTATAAACTGTAAATCTAGACCTAATAACGTTCTTACCTTTAGAGGAAAAGAAGATAATAAAATAGCTATTGTAGAATTTTATATTGATGATGGAAAATTAAAGATTATTTCAACTGGCGATGTATCTAATGCTGATTTTTCAATAAAAGAATATTTTTCATTACAACTTGATGAAATAAGTATAAATAAAATTACAAGTCTTAATAAAAAGCTAAAATATAAATCAGTTGTACATGGAAATGAGAATGCAGACTCTTTTAGAAAGACTTTAAATAACAAGGATATTAAAGAAGGAGATATTATTAATTTACTATGTAGAGAAAGACAAAAAATTTCTATATCTAATTATCAAGGTCAAGAAGAATATCATCCAAAATATTTTTCACAAAATTTTAAAATAAGCTCTAATGGATTAGAGCCAAATGATCCTAATATTTTACCTAATGTTATAACATTTAAAGGTGAAGAGGATAAAGATATAACAATTATTCGCTTTAACAAAGATACTTTAACCTTAATTGTAGATTCTTCGGGATTGATATCTAATCAAAATTTTTCACAAGAAGTCTATTTTTCCTTTGAAATTAAAGATGCTTTTAATGTTTCAAAAATTAAAAGTCAAGTAATGGGGAATGAAGATTGTGATAACTTCAGAAACATTTTAAATAACCAATCTTTTAGCTATGGTGATATATTGACTTTAGAATATAAAGAAAATAATAGAGTTAATATTACTAATTATAACGAAAATCCAAATTATAATCCTAGTGGAATGTCTGAAGAGTATGAGATAACTGCTGAAGGTCTTAAGCCAATTAAATCAACAAATATTACTATTAAAGGGGCGTTAGATAAAAAAATAGCTCTTATTAGTTTTAATAAAGACACATCTTCTTTAATTGTAGATTCTTTTGGAACAATAGCAAATCCAAACTTTTTAAATAAATATTATTTTTCATTTGAATTAACAGAACCTAATGGAACTCAAAAGTATAAATCAATAATAAACGGAAACGAGAATGCTAATAATTTTAAAATAGATTTAAATGGAAAAACTTTCAACAATAATGACATAATAAATTTAACATATAGAGAAAGACAAAGAGTTTCGATATCTAATTATCAAGGACAATATGAATACAATCCACAATATTTTTCAGAAAGCTATAAAATTATAGATAATGAGTTATCTCCAAATACTATCGATATATTACCTAATGTTATAACTTTTAAAGGCAATAATGATAGGGAAATTACTATTATTCGCTTTAATAAAGATAAAGCTTCTTTAATTGTAGATTCTTCTGGGCTAGAAGCCAATTTAGATTTTTCAACAGAAGTTTACTTATCCTTAGAAATTACAGATGCTTTTAATATCTCAAAGATTAAAAATGAAGTAATGGGAAATCAAGATGCTGATGACTTTAAGACTGCTTTAACCGATTATGAATTTGTATATGGTGATATTCTAACTTTGAGTTATAAAGAAAATAATAAAGTTATCATTACTAATTATGAAGGAACCTCTAATTATAATCCTAGCGGAATTTCTGAAAGCTATGAAATAACTATTGAAGGACTTAAACCAATAAAATCCATAAACAATAATATTATCATTATTTATGGATTATTTGATGCTAAATTTGCAACTATAAATTTTGATAATAATAAATTTATGGTCACCTCTACTGGCAATCAATTAGTATCTAATTATGAAGGAATGAATGTTTTAAAGTTTACGATTAAAGATAAAAACTTTAACAACAAAAAAGCTATGTTTATAAGAGGAAATGATAATGCTACTAACTTGGTAAATGCAGTTAATGATATAGATTTTGAAATTGGTGATATTTTAAGATTTAAAGCTATTGTAAGTATTTCTTTGTCCATTGATAATTATAAAGGAGATGATAAGTATTGGGTTACTTGGGGTTCTTTTGATTTTAATTTACGAATAACATCTAATGGATTAAGGCCTGCAAATTTTAATTATCTTAAAAATACTATTATTTTATACAGAAGATTTGGAGAGCCTAAAACAGTTTTCTTTATTAACTTTGAAATAAATTCATTAAAGCTATTTGCTACTTCTTCTGGAGGAAGAATTAATAATATTGTTTTTTCAGGGCGAGAGTACTTTAAGTTAATACTAAAATCAAGTACTGGGACTACAAAATTAAATCTAACTCAATTAGGTACTCCAAATGCTATTAATTTTATTGATGCTATAGATGAACAAAGTTTTTCTTATGGGGATATTTTAAGATTGTTTTGTAGAGAACCTAATAGTATGGCAGTAACTAATTTTAATGATAAATCTGAATATAATCAACCCTTTTATTCAGAGAGATATAGAATATCCCCTAATGGCTTAGAACCTCTTTCAAACACTATTCTAGAAAATATTATAACTTTTAAAGGCGACTATTATGATAGATTTACCGAAAGTACAATAATAGAAGTTATGTGTATCATAAGATTTGATGTAACTGAAAAAATACTTATTGTAGATTCATCTGGTCTTAAACTTAAAGAAAACCCTAGATATAATGAATATTTTTCAGTAACATTAAAGAAATCTAGTAGCACAAGACCGATACGATACTCAGTTAGTGGAAATGAAGATTCAGATAGATTTAGAAATAATTTTGATACAAGATCTTTTGAATTTGGAGATGTATTAACATTAACTTATGTAGACAATACTAATGTTGAGATTGCAAAATTTAATGGTCAAGATATTTATAATCCAACTGGCCTAGAAAGTTCTTATACAATAACTTCTTCTGGCTTAACTTTAAATCCATAAATTTTATTTTAAAAAGGCTACTTTAATGAAATTTTAATTTTCATCAAAGTAGCCTTAATATTATTATAAATCTATTTGAAGCCCGTAGGCTATTATTTGTGGTGAAGCTGAAGGACTTTTTTCTGTATTTACTATTAATATTAATTGTTCTTGAAGAGGGCTTAATTTTTCTGATATATCAAAGCTTAAAACATCTAATTTTCCTCTATTCCCTTTAAAAGGCTTTTGATTTAAAATATCAAATACACTATTGTTAAAATTACCTAAAGTGCCTCTTGTTTCTATTTTTCCATAATAAACACTTTCTGTATTAGTATTCATGATAATTCCAGAAAAAATATTATCATAAGGTAATATACAATTAACTCCATAATCAGAAGAAGCATCATTATAATCCCCAACTAAATATTTAGAATTATTACTATACTCTAATGAAGAAATATTGTCATATATATTAAGCCCAGCATACATATTAGGATCACCATTTGAAGCTACAACGGATAAATAAGATTTTTTAGGAATACTTGGAATTTTAAAACCTGTTATATGAATATTTCTATTTGATTTTTTTATGCTATATTGATGATTTTGAATTCCAATATATAAAAGTAAATTACGAAGAGGTAAATTTATATTTTCATACACCACTATTAAACTCCATCCAGGAGCCTCTTCATGGTTAGGTAATTTATTTAAATCATTAACTATTGGAGCAGTTGGTATTCCCTCAACAGTATAATATCCTTCACCACTATCCTTAATTAAATTTGTTACATTTTCCCATTTAACGCTTTGTTTCGTAAAAACTTCATCATAATATATTGCTTCATTAGTACTTTGCGAATTAATAGATATATTAAATTTACCTTTAGGTGTGGTAAAAACAATTGGATTATAAGCTTCTTTTAAATCTGTTTTTGTAACATAATTTGAGATAGTTGAATGCCATTCTAAAATTGCAAATTTTATAGTGCTATTTTTAAGGATATCTAAATAGGCAGTACTACCCATTTCACGCCAGTTAGTAGTATAACTTCCATCGGGTTTTATAAACTCCTTAACTTTATGATTAAAATCCCCTATTACTGCACAACTATTTCCTGTTATTGAAATTCCACCTCTTAAACTTTCATTAAATATTTGTTTTAAAGTATTAATTAATTTTGCCATAAATTCTCTCCTTAAAATTTATAAAGGATTATTTTAACTTCACAAAACCATCTTCCGTTATTTTGAAACTCTCTCTTCTACTTACATTATAATAAAGCTTTTTACCTTTACAATTTGTAATTGAAATGGTTGTTACTGGAGAAATTAAATCTAAAATATCATTATATTCAAAAGATAGTGGTTCTACTGAATTTTTTAAATTATCAGCACTTTGATCTGATTTTATAGCAGCTCTAAACTTTATTTCGCCATTACTATTCGTTAAAACCATTACAAAATACTCTTTATTTTTAACAGCAGAATTAGGTGTTTTACCTGTGGATGTAATTAAAAATTTTTTAGTTCTTATATTAAAATTAATCTTAGCAACTACTACTTTATTAAGTCCCATAATAGTTAAGGTATTATCTGATAATCCATTTGATAAATAAAATGTTTTAGACATACTTTCTGACTTTCCAATTTCAGTAGATGTAATATTTATATCATCATTTAAATCTAAATCTATTGGAATACTAAAAGTAAATTTTCCATTATTATCAGTTTCTGTAGTATATATATTGTTTTTCACTTCAACTTTTATAGTAGAATTTATATTACTAATACCATTAATCATTTTGTTTTTAACATAAATTCTTTTAATAGTCACTGGAGTTGACACATATCTATATGGATTAAAAAGTTTGTTTTTAGGTACATAGATAGGAGATGAATTGGAATAATCTATAATATCATCTATTAAATTTTGATTATCTATTTGCTGCTCATAAAGTTCAGCATAGGGAATAACGTTGATCTTATAATTTTTAGCTATAGAATATAATATATATTCTAATTTACTATTTAAATGTGAATTTTCTCTAGCGTAGGTTTCTGTTTTGGTTGTAAAATCTGCTCCTAAAAGCTCTTCTAATGAAATAAAAAAATATAAACCAATTTTGCTTGTAAGTTTAGTATTAGAAACTTTTTTATCCATTAAGTATTTCTTATATAAATTCTCAATATATCCTTTTTCAAATCTTTCTCTATCAATTATTTGCCATACTCCATCATACCAAAGCCAAGTAAATCCTTCTGATGTTCTTTCAGCCATATACTTTGAATACATATTAGTCCATATTTCAGCAATAGACCAATTCCCTTCAAATAGATGACCAAATTCATGTAAAACACCCCAACCATAATTAAAGTAAAACTTTGACGTAGTTGGATTTGTATCCATCATAGTTGAACCAGCTGATGCATAAGATGTATGATTAGTCCTAGCACTAATTAAGACAAATTGTTTTCTAGGTTGTAGTATTTTTTTGGAGCTTTTAGAATTAAAACCAGCTAAATAATTACATGAAGCTATTATTTTCTCATAAAACTCTAATAACTTTACTGGTGAAAAATAATCAGGTATATATTTAGATTTTGGCATATATACTCTAATATTTTCACTAATCATAAGCATTCCATGTTCATTATTTTCAAAAGATTTAACTTTATTTTTAAATAACCTTTCATCTTCTATAACCTTATCAGATATTTTATTTGTTCGTATATCCAAAATAGGATTCATTATATAACTATCAGAACTCATCTCTAAATTTACAGTAAAATTAAATTTTACATCATTATTAGGCTTATAAACAACTTCGTTTATATCTAAAAACAATTCACCTAAAACTGATATCTTAACCTTTCTAGCAGTTCCTACTCTAATCACTTGTATTTTTTTTACGTCATCAACATTATGAATATATAGGGTAGCAAACCCAACGATATTATCTCCAGTTACTGTAATTGTTACTGTTGTAGTTTTAACAAACTCTATTCCTAATGGTTCTAACACATGAAGAAATTGATAACATCCTTTTTTATCTCTAGGTATACTAGTATTTTTATAGATATTAATCTTTTCTAAAGAAATATTTTCTTCTAGGGTTGAATTTAAATCATTAAATAAATTTTCCATAATTCTTATCACCTTAAAAAATATACTTTTAATTTTATGCCAATGTATTTAACAATAGTATAAAATTAAAAGTATGTAATTAAATCATTCAAAAATTTATATAAAATACTTTTAATTTAAGAAACTTTTGTTTTTAAAATAAATATTATATAAGTAAGAATAAAATAAATTTATTTACTAATGAAAAATTTAAATAGATTAACGGAGGAAGATAAAATGAAAAACTTAAATGTACCCTCTAGTAACTTAAGTACTGCAAATAACTCAAATATAACATTTAATGGACTTTGTACTCCAAATAGTTTTGATATAAGTACAGATAAAATGTTTACTCAAGAGGTTATAAATGATTTTATAACTGTACCTGGTCAAGAAGAAGTACCTATTAAATCAATAGTTCAAATTGATGTTGAATCTAATATTCTAAACCATAAGGTTATTGAAACTCCAGGTAGTTCTACTAGTAACTCTGTTTCAAGCTTAGGAAATAAAAAAATAACGGGAAAGGAAATATCTATATCTGGGGTTATTTGTTTAGATATAACTTATGCAGGAAATGACCCTGCCTCAACTAATATAACATTTCAAGGAAAACTTCCCTTTACGTCCTATATAGTAGTTCCTAAAACTACTTCACTAACAGATAAATTCCAAGTATCTTGTTGTGTTCAAAACATTAATGTTATTTCTATATATAATTTTATTATAACTGCATCTGCAAGTTTTACCCTCTCTGCAAAAAAAATTCAAAATCTTCCTTTAGTTACTTCGACTTGTTCTTGCTCTAGTTCAAATCCATTAACTGTTATAGGTGCAACCCCTGGAAATATACTGAAAAATTTAATTATATCAAGCGATAAAATTTGGAATCAAGTTTCTTTTTCAACAAACTTAATATTACCTGGTAACTTCCCTAATGCTAAAAGCGTAAGTTCAATCTTTTCTACAATAAAAATAATATCTCAATCTATAGTAGATTTACCTTCAAAGACACCTCCTATTTCAAATTATTATGGAGAAAATGTTTTAGGAAAAAAATTAATAGTAGAAGCTGTTTTAAATCAAAGAATAAACTATTCAGCAGACAATGAAAATAGCACTTTACACTCTAGAATAATCAATTTACCAGTATCTTGCTATATTATGCTTCCAAATAATACTGACTTAAATCAAAAATTTAAAATAGAAGCTTATATAGAGGACCTTTATTCTTGTTGCGTAGATGAAAGAACTTTATTTTCTGGAGCTATTTTATTCTTTAAAGCTAAAGAAATAATAAATTGTGTTCCTTTTTATCCCAATAGAAATTGTTGCAGTTGTTCAGACAATTTTAATATACAATATAATCTTAATAATTTATGCAATATGAATAGCATTTCCCAAATTACAGCTACAGGAAGTTGGAGTGAATCAACAATTTCTAAAAGAATATATGCATCTTTAGATGCTCCTATTAGATTTGTTAGAAGTGCTTCTTCAAGTATTAAAATAATTTCTATAGACACAATTGAAACTCCTAATTCTAATAGAAATCTGTCTATAGAGGGATTTCTATTACCAGGTTTTACAAGTATAGTTAATGGCGCTCTAGTTACAACTATAACTTATAACTCTAGCAATGATGCTGGCTCAGTAGTAACTAATACTTTTTATATTTCATTTTCAGAATTTATAATATTAAATGAAAATCCTAGTACAAGTAATAAAACAGTAGCAATTACACCTTGCATAGAAAACTTTTCAGTTAATGTTTTAGATGAAACTGGAATCGGAATATATGCTCAAGTATTCTTGAATGCTAAATTAATATCAAATAATTAAAATAGATTTACGGAGGAAAATAAAATGAGTGACCTAAGTTTATCCTCTAATAACCTAACTTTTATGGATAATTCAAAAATAGTTTTTACAGGCCTTTGTGATGTACGTGATACTTCAAAAGTTGATATAAGTATGAGTAGAATGTTTACCGAAGAGATTATAAATGATTTTATAATTTTACCAAATGAACAGGCTCCTATTCATCAAATAACTAAGGTTGATGTTAAAAATACAATTTTAAATTATAAGGTTTTAGAAAGTCCAGGTAGTGATACTGAAGCTTTTGTAAAAAACAATGGAAATAAAAATGTAACAGGAAAAATACTTTCTGTATCAGGAGTTGTATGCTTAGATATAACTTATATACCAACTGATACTGCTGTAAATAGCGAGATAATATTTAATGGTAAATTAGCTTTCACTTCTTATATAGTAGCTCCTAAAACTACTTTATTAACTGATAAATTTGATGTAGTTTGTTGTGTTCAACGAATTAATATAATTTCAATAGAACATTTTAATATAAACCTGTCTGCCAGTTTTACACTAGGTGCAAAAAGTAATCAAAATCCTGATGAAGTAATACCTAATGGTTGCTCTTGCTCTAGTTCAGATCCATTAATTATAAATGGTGTAACACCTGGAAATATATTGAAAAATGTAATAACATCTCAAGATAAAATTTGGAATCAAGTTTCTTTTTCAAGAAATATAATATTACCTAATAATTTGCTTAATGCTAAAAGCGTAACTTTAATTTCTTCTTCTATAAAGGTAATATCTCAAAAAGTAATTTTAGCACCGCCTTTAAATCCTCCCGTAAAAAATTATTATGGTGAAATTCTTTTAGGAAAAAAATTAGCAATAGAAACTGTTTTAGCGCAAAAAATAGTTTATATTGCAGATAATCCTCAAAATACTAAACATTCTTTAATAATTAATCTTCCATTTTCTTGTTATATAATAATTCCAGATGAAATTGCTTTAGATCAAAAATATAAAATTAATGCCTATATAGAAGATTTATACTCCTGTTGCTTAAATGAAAGAACTTTATTATCTGGAGCAATATTATTCTTTAAAGCTAAAGAAATAAAAAGTTGTGTTTCTATTTGTCCTAAGGCTTCTTCTTGTAGCTGCTTAAATAATTTTAATATAAAGTATAATATTAATAATTTATGCGACCTTAGAAAAATACCTCTAATACCAATTAGAGGTACTTGGAGTAAAATAGCTATTTATAGAAGGGTAGATTTATCTACAAATAACATGGTTAAATCTATTGAAAGTGTTTCGGTAACTCTTAAAATTATTTCTATAAACTTAATTTCAACACCTACATCTAGAAATGCAGAATCTGCAGAAGGCTTCACATTAAATGGTTTAGTATGCGTAGTTGATGGATATTTAGTTACAAATATAGCTTACATTTCTAAAAACGCTATTGGTTCAGTAATAACTCGGGATGTTTATATTCCGTTTTCTTTATTTGCAGCAATGATAGAAGAACCAATACCAAATCGTTCAAAGTTAGTTGTTGATGCTTGTCTTGAAGACTTTTTTATTAACATTTTAGATGATAATGGAATTGGCGTATATGCTAAATTATTTACATTGCTATCAATAGTAAGATTTACACCTTAAACTAAAAGAGACTGTATAAACTAATTTTTTGTTTATACAGTCTCTTTTTTAAAATAATTAAATTATAAGTTCAATTTTTACTTTATTAAACAACTTCTATTTTTATATATTTTTCAATCCCATTTATTAAATTTCCATTAGAATCTAGATTTTTAGAGTATACTTTTAATAAAACTTTTCCTGGTTTTATTCCTTTTATAATTCCGTTAGTTGCAAGTTGAACGCATTTTTTATCCCCTTGAACTTTTTCAAAAGAAACTATTTTATTTGTAGCATTTTGTGGACAAATTTTAGTGTCAATTTTAATATATTCTGAAGATTTTAGTTTTATGGCAGTATATTTATCTTTATTTGAATTATTTATAGTTTTCCCCTTTAAAGATAAAATTATATCTTTCTGTGGTACATATGTATTAAGTTTATATGGAATAAATACGTCATCTTTAGGATCAATTGTATAGTGTCCTTTTTGTTGGTACCAATAAAAAGCATTTCCCATCATAGCACCTACAGCTGCATTATCTAAGCAAGCACCGATTAAAGGTTTATTTTTTTCAGTACTATACATAGAACTCCAAAAATAATCCGCAATTGGAATTGTATGTTTAAAGCCTTGTTGATAAAACCTAAAATAATAAGGATACATATCTACATGATAACAAAGTTTCTCAAGATTTGAATTTGAATCTCCAGATAATGTTCCATTTGTAAGTGAAGAGGATTTATACATCTCAAATACTATTTTTCTTTCATCTACTAATCTCTTAGCTATTTTAAAAGCTTCATTAGATGTAGAACTACCATTTAAATAATATTTATTTCCATAAGAATAATAAGGATCTAAAAGTGCTACTCTGTCTGGCATAAGTTCTTCTTTTAAATTTCCTGCTTTTATATTTTTATCTATTAAATCCATTAATCTTATAGCCATTTGATTTCCTAGTGAATGACCAACTATTCTTATCTCGTCTCCTTTAAAATCCTTCATAGCTTTAGCATAGGCATCATAAAAAAGTTCTGCAGCTGATTTTTTAGGTATATTTATAGTTTCAAAAGAATCGTCACAATATTTCCATCTCATCCCCACTTTTTCATCCCAAATTTTCCCTTTACTTATATAATCTTTTGTCCAAATTTTAGCTTCTGCAGTTTTAACATTATTCTCATCAGATAATTGTATCCAATTAAAAACTCCTACATTATATCCTTTTTTTATCCAATCCCTAACAAGGTTTTCTCTTATTTCTTTTGATACATGTTCATAATTAAAATTAATAAAATGATTTACTTTAGTACATCCATATTCCCAACCATGAACAAGAATAATTGTAGGTTTACTTTTATCAAAAGGAGAATTTATAGCACCATCCTTATAAGGGGTATTAGTTTCATCAAACCAATACAATCCTGTATTTAACTTTGTATAATTAGCAATATTTTTCATATCTTTTAAAGTATATTCATTTATTTCTTTTGCATTAGCTATTTTAATATTATCTATTTTTATTGGTAAAATTGAAATAGCACATAAAATACTAAATATTATTCCTAAATTTAATAATTTCTTCAAAAAAATCTCTCCCTTAGTTATTTATTTACAATATATTTTGATGATAATATATTTTGTATATCAAAATATATTCTTTGAATGAAATTATACATATAAAATTAAATTTAGTCATTAGTAGTTTATGAATATTAACGTATTATTAATATTTTTAAGCTTATATTGCTAATTTAATAGAGAATTTTAAATAATTTATTCAAATTAATCTTTATATTTCTTTATTAGTAAATTATTTACTAATAGCTTTAAAAAATTCTGCAAAGCACTTAAACTGTTAAATTACATACTTTGCAGAATATATTTTAGCATCCTTTTAGTTTGTTTATCTCCTCTTCAGTTAAAAAACGCCACTTACCAACTTCTAATTCATCTATTTTTAAATTCATAATTCTTATTCTATTAAGCTTTATAACATTATAACCTAAAGCTTTGCTCATTCTACGAATTTGCTTATTAAGACCTTGAGTAAGAATTATTTTAAATGTATTCTCATTAAGCCTACTAACTTTACAAGGTCTTGTTTTTACCTTTAATATTTCAACTCCTTGAGACATTCTTTTTATAAACTCTTCATCAAAAGCTTTATTTAAAGTTACTATATATTCTTTTTCATGTTCATTTTCTGAATTTAATATTTTGTTTGCTAAATCTCCATCATTAGTCATTAAAATCAAGCCTTGAGATTCTTTATCTAATCTTCCAACCGGAAAAATATATTCTGGGTAATTTAAAAAATCCATTATATTATTGTTGACGTCTTTTGAAGCTGTACAAGTTATTCCAACTGGCTTGTTTAATATAAGATATACTTTTTCTTTTGGCTTTATAAGTTTTCCATCTAAAGCTATACTATCACTTTCTTCAACCCATTGTCCTTTAATGCAAATGTCTCCATTTACGACTATTCTACCCTCTTCAATAATTCTATTACTTTCTTTTCTAGAACAAATTCCAAAGTTACTAAGAAGTTTATTTATCCTCATTTTAAGGTGCATCCTTTCATTTATATCTTTTGTTATATGTACACAAATTCTATAACTATAATTATAATTCATTAAATTCTTCTGTAAACAAAAAAACATTAATAGCTTTTAATTACAGCCATTAATGCTTTTTTATTATACCGAAAATTCGTTCATTAAAACATTTAATTCATCAACTAATTGGTCTAACTTTTCATTAGATATTGAAATTTGTTGCATTGCAACAGATTGTTCTTCAGTATTCGCTGATACAGTTTCTGTATTTTCTGATATTTCTTTACTTATTTTATCAATAACATTTACGCAATTCACTATATTACTTGTTTCATTAGAAATTTGTTCAATGGATGAAGAAGTTTCTTCTATAAAAGTTAAAACTTCTTCTATAGAATTTTCTATGTTATTAAAAGCAAGACCTGCATTCTTTACAACCTTAGTTCCTTTTTTAACTTCTTCTGTTCCATTTTTCATAGCTAATACAGCTGTATTAGTTTCATTTTGTATATTCTTAATTATGTATGCTATTTTTTTAGCAGCTTCTTGAGATTCATTAGCAAGCTTTCTAACTTCATCTGCAACAACTACAAAACCTTTTCCATGTTCGCCTGCTCTAGCAGCTTCTATGGTTGCATTTAAAGCTAATAGATTGGTTTGGTCAGAAATTGTAGTTATGGTATTTACGATTTCATCAATTCCTTTAGAATATTCTCCAAGCTTTATAACTGTATTTGCTGAACTCATAATTGTTTTTTCTATATTGTTAATTTGATTTATACTTGCATTAATTGATTTGGTTCCATCTTTAGCTACACTTACAGATTTTTTGGATAAATCTGTTGCAAACTTAGAGCTTTTAGAAACATTTCCAATATTAGATGAAACTTTTTCAATCATTAATATAGCATCATCTACAGACTTTAACTGATTTTCAGTTCCTTCTATAGATTTTGAAATTGAAAGTGCTATATCTTCAGCTGATTTTGCAGTTTCTTTTGCATTTAGGGACAATTCTTTAGTAGATTCCTTAACAGTTTTTGAAACCTCTAAAACTTTAGAAATTAAATTTTGTATTTTATCTAATGAGTTGTTTAAAGCAAATCCAAGTTTACCTAACTCATCTTTAGAATTAACTTTTGCCCTAACTCTTAAATTACCTCTTGCAATCTCTTGAAGATTTAATACCATTTCTTGAAGAGGTTTTGTTATACTTCTAGTTATATATATTGTTAATGAAATACTTACTATAAGTGCTAAGAGTACAATTATAAATTCAGTTTTTCTAAGTTTTGAAAAATCCTTTTTATTTTGCTCATTTATTTTATAAGCACTTTCTTCATTATATTTAGCTAAAATTTTAAGTTCATCTTGACATGTTTTTAATGGTTTTTGAACAAAATTGTAATAATGTTCATAAGCTTTTTGTTTTTCACCATTTAATGCAAGTTCTATAGAGATATCTCTATTTTTCTTATAATCATTCTCAGCATTTTTATATGTAACTAAATGTTCTTTTTCAAAAGATGTTATTGTAGGTAACTTATTATATTCATCAAAAAGCTTATCATAAGTTTTAGTCCTTTCTTTAACCCCCTCTCTAAGTTCTAATATCCTATTTTTATCATTCGTTAACATTAATTCATATGCAGCAGCTTCATTATTTCTTAAATCATGTCGCATACTATTTAATGCTTCTATAGGCAAAACTCTATATTTATACATTTCTATAGAATCATTAAATAAATCAGTAATATTGCTATAAGAAATATACCAAACGCTTAATAAAGATAAAATCATAATAATGAATATAGATGTGAGTTTTGTACCTATTTTTAAATTTTTAAACCACTTCAAATTTATTCCTCCTTTTTTATAGCTATATCTTACTATTATCGTTTTCACTATGTTTTACTTTAATAATTTTTCCTTATATAGGATTTAAAGCATAAAATAAGGACTATAAGTAAAATTTCACTTATAGTCCTATATACTAATTAAAATTATTTATTCATATCTTGAGATTTTTCAATACATTTAACCATCGCTTCAATAACAGCTGATCTAAATCCATTCTTTTCAAGGTATCTAACAGCTTCTATTGTTGTTCCACCTGGTGAACATACCATATCTTTAAGCTCTCCTGGATGTTTTCCTGTTTCTAAAAACATCTTTGCAGAACCAAGCATTGCCTGTGCTGCCATTCTATAAGCCTTATCTCTTGGAAGACCAGACAGAACTCCTCCATCCCCTAATGCTTCTAAAAACATATACATATATGCAGGTGATGAGCCACTTACTGCAATTATTCCATCTATTAATTTTTCAGAAACTTCTTCTACCATGCCAATAGAAGTTAAAAGGTTTTTGACTTCTTCAAAATCTCCATCAGTAATATTACAATTTCTACACATTGCAGTAACACTTTCAGATACTAAAGCTGCAGTATTTGGCATAGTTCTTATTATTTTTATATCTTTTTCAAAAGCTTTTTCCACAAAATCTATTGAAATTCCAGCAGCGATTGTAACTATAATAACATTTTCCTTAACTTCATTTTTTATTTCATCTATAACATTCTTATATACATTAGGTTTAACTGAAAGAACTAAAATATCACTTTCTTTTGCAATCTTTAAATTATCTCTTAAAGCTGTTCTTATTCCAAATTCTTCTTCACAACTTTTTAAACCTCTTTCAGAAAAATCAGAAGCTATTATATTTTTAGCCTTAACTTTTTCCGATTTTACTAGTCCTCCAATTATTGCTCTCCCCATATTTCCACAACCAATAAAACCTATAACTTTTTCCATAAGTATCCTCCTCTATTATGCCAAATTATTTTTATATAGTAAATTAATTATAAATCTTTACCCAAAAAATTCCAACTAATTAAAATATCTCTTGTTCAGTTCTATTTATAATTTCATCTTGAAGAGCTTTTCCAATATCACAAAAATAATCACTATATCCTGCAACTCTAACTATAAGGTCTTTATAGTTTTCTGGATGCTTTTGAGCATCTCTTAAAATATCTGCTTTTATAACATTAAATTGAATATGATGTCCATCCATATTAAAATATGCTCTTATTAAGTGGCAAAGTTTTTCTATTCCCTCTTCACCTTCTAAGACACTTGGAGTAAATTTTTGATTTAAAAGCGTTCCACCAGTTCTTAAATGATCCATTTTAGATGCAGATTTTATTACTGCAGTTGGTCCAAGTCTATCAGAACCACTAGCTGGCGAAATTCCCTCTGATTGTGGCATACTTTTATGTCTTCCATCAGGAGTTGCACCTGTAACTTCTCCAAAATATATATGACAAGTAGTTGGAAGCATATTTATTCTATATTCTCCACCTCTTACAGTTTTCCTTCCATTAACTAAATCAAAGTACGTGTTAAAGCAGTTTTCCATAATATCGTCAGCATAATCGTCATCATTTCCATACTTTGGAGTTTTATTTAAAAATATTTGTCTTAAAGGTTCATTTCCTTTAAAATCATCTTTTAATACTTTTAAAAGTTCATCCATTGATATTTTCTTTTTATCATAAACATTATATTTTATTGAAGTTAATGAATCTGTAAGAGTTCCTATTCCAACTCCTTGAATATAGTTGCTATTATATCTTGCACCACCTGCATTATAATCCTTACCTTTTTTAATACAATCATCTATTACAGTTGATAAGAATGGTGCTGGCATTTCTTCCATATATAATTTTTCTATAACATTACTTCCACGAACCTTTATATCTATAAAGTGATTGATTTGTTTTTTATAAGCCTGAAATAATTCATCAAAAGTTTCAAAGTTTGTAGGATTTCCTGTTTCGATTCCAAGTTTTTTATTAGTTAATGGGTCTATTCCATTGTTTAGGGTTATTTCTAATATCTTAACTAGGTTAAAATATCCAGTTAATATATAAGCTTCCTTACCAAAAGCCCCTGTTTCAACACAACCAGAAGTTCCTCCTTGTCTTGCATCTTCAATAGATTTACCTTGCCTTACAAGTTCTTGAAAAACTGAATCAGCATTAAATACTGGAGGTTGTCCCCATCCCTTTCTTATAACTTCAGCACCTCTTTTTATAAAGTCCTCTGGGTTTTTTCTTGAAAGTTGAATATTGCTATTTGGTTGAAGAAGTGTCATTGAATCAACCACATCTAATAAAATATAAGACATTTCATTAACGCCATCTTTTCCCTCTTCATTTAATCCACCTATATTAATAGTTGCAAAATCTGTATAAGTTCCACTTTCTTTTAGTGTTACACCAACCTTTGGTGTTGATGGTTGGTTATTAAACTTACACCAAAGACATTGTAAAAGTTCTATAACATCATCTCTATTTATTGTGCCTTCTTCAATTTCTTTTTTATATATAGGATAAATGTTTTGGTCAAATCTTCCTGGGCTAAATGCATCCCATATATTCATCTCAGTTATAATAGTTAAATGTATAAACCAATATCCTTGAATTGCTTCCCAAACTGTTTCTGGTTTATATTTTGGAACCTTATAACAAATTTCAGCCATTTTTAAAAGTTCTTCTTTTCTTTTTAAATCTTTTTCTTTTTTAGAAATCTCCTTTAGTTTATCACCATGTCTTTTAGCAAAAGTTATTACACTTTCACAAGCAATTTTCATAGCCTGTAATTCTTCGCTTTTATCTAAAGCATTAGGGTCATTTATAAAATCTAATTTATTAAGTTCCTCTTCTATTTCAGAAATAACTTCTAAATAACCTCTATTAAATAGTTTTTTATCTCCAACAGTATGTCCTGGACCTCTTTGCTCCATAAATTCAGTAAATATTCCAGAGTAATAACATTCTTTCCATTCATCAGTCATATGACTTAATATTTTTTCTCTCATAGATTTTCCAGTCCAATAAGGTATTATTTCTTCCTCTTGAATTTCATAAATTTCAGGTGATACCTTAAAAAATGTTTTATCTCTTGAATCCATAACTCTTAAATCTTCTAAAGTATGACAACAAATTTCAGGATAAGTTGGAGTTCCTTTTGGAGTTTCTCCTCTTTCACCAACTATTAATTCATCTTTTCCTATATATATAGTTTTTTTCTCACAAATCTCTTTTAATGTTAATGCTCTTAAAATTGGTGTTGAAACTTTTCCAAAATATTTTTTATAAGCATCAGTAACAATTCTAGCTCTTTCTATTGAAATTGATGGTACTGCATCGATACTTTCTTTTCTAAGCTTTTTAACTCTATCCCTCATTTTAAATACCTCCTATTTTAACTTTAAATCCTTCATTTTGAAACTTTTCTCTTATACTTTCCATCTGTTCTTTTGTAGGTTTTTCTATATGTTCTATTTCATACTTAAGATTAAGCCTTTTATACTTTTCCATAGATATATTGTGATAAGGCAATAAATCTATATAATTGAAGTTTTTAACTTCTTTTAAAAAATCTATGAAGTCTTTTATATCTTCCTCTGAATTATTTAACGTAGGTATTATTGGAATTCTAATTATTATATCTTTTGCTATATTAGATAATTTTTTAAAATTATCTAATATTATCTCATTTGAAACACCTGTATACTCTTTATGTTTTTCATCATTTATAATTTTTAAATCATAAAGAAATAAATCTACATAAGGATTAATTTCTTTTATAATATCCCATTTAGAATAGCCACTTGTATCAATGGTAACATCTATTTTTTTGTCTTTAAGTTTTTTTACTAAATCTTTTAAAAATTCTCCTTGACTTAAGGGTTCTCCACCAGATAGTGTTACTCCTCCTTTTGACTGGTCAAAGAAAATTCTATCTTTTTCAACTTCTTTAATTATTTCATCTATGGACATTTCTTTTCCAACTAAGCTCCTTGCATTAGTTGGGCAAATTTCTGCACACTCTTCACAGATTACACACTTTTTATTGTCATCTATAGCATTATTTTTACATGTTGTATTGCAATAACCACAAGAAATACATCTATCTTTATAAATCATTATTTCACTATCAAATTTTTGGCTTTCAGGATTATGGCACCAAAGACATTTTAAAGGGCATCCCTTAAAAAACACTGTAGTTCTAATTCCTGGACCATCATGTATTGAGTACCTTTGAATATTAAATACTTTTGCCATAAGTTTTTTACACACCTCTCTATTCATAAATATTTATAGCAATATTTATGCCAATAATTTTAAAAATGTTTTATAGTTAAGAATATAACAATATCCTTTAAAATTAATTTATAACAATCTTTTATTAAAAAGAAAGTGTCCTAAAATTAATACTTTTTGTACTAATTTTAGGACACTTTCCTTGTTTTTATTCAATTATTATTTTTTTCTTTATATCATATTTTTTAATTTTATTTTGAAGTGTTTGCTTAGGAACTTTTAAAAGCCTTGCAGCTTTAGAATAATTTCCATCTGATTTTTTTATTGCTTTTAATATTATTTCTCGTTCATAATCTTCTAAGGTTTTAGAAAGTCCATTTTCATAAATATTTTCAGTTCCTATACATATTTTTTCTTCTTTTTTTATGTTTATAAATTCATAGTTTATTATATGTTTTTTTTCTATAAAGTCTTCTTCACACCAATTCATTGCACTTTCTATAATATGTTCAAGTTCTCTTATATTTCCCTTAAACGGATTGTTAAAAAGTAAAGTTAAAACTTCAGTACTTAATCCCTTTATGTCTTTGTTAAGCTTTTTGTTATACTTATTTATAAAAAAATCAGATAAAATAATTATATCTTCTTTTCTTTCTATAAGAGATGGAATCTTTAAATATATTACGTTTAGTCTATAATATAAATCATGTCTAAGCCTACCCTCTTCTAAGAGTTTTTTTGGATTTTCGTTAGTAGAAGCTATAATTCTTACATCCACAAGCTTTACATCTTTTCCCCCAACTCGTCTAATTTCCCCTTCTTGAATAACTCTTAAAAGTTTTCCTTGAAGACTTATATCCATTGAATTTATTTCATCAAGATATAATGTTCCCCCATTAGCCAATTCGAAAAGTCCTATTTTATTTTTAGCACCAGTAAAACTTCCCTCTTCCGTTCCAAATAATATGCTTTCTAAAAGATTTTGTGGAAGTGCTGCACAGTTTTGTGCTATAAAAGGTTTATTTTTTCTATATATATCTTCATTATGAATGGATTGCACTAATAATTCTTTTCCAGTACCAGTTTCTCCATAAACTAAAACAGGTGAAGAGGAACTAGATATTTTTTTTGCTCTATTAATTAGAAGTTTTATTTTTTCGCTTTCTCCTTTAAAATCTGAAAAAGTATATTTAGTTCCATTTTCTCTTAAAGTTGGTTTCTTTATTTTATTAACTCTTTTTTGAAGATTTAATACTTCCTCTGAAAGTTTAGTAACTAGAGTTAAATCCTTGAAAAGTTCAAAAGCACCTACTAATTTCCCATCTTCTATTATAGGTATTGTCGATGTTAAAACAGTAACTTTTTTGCTATCTTTATTTTTATAGCTTTGAACTTTATTTATTATAGGTTCTTTATTTTTTAATACATTATAAAAAGTGCTCGTTTCTTTTGTAAGATAAGGAAAGACTTCTAATATATTTTTATTTATAGGGTTTTCAAACCTTGCCCCTGTTATATTGTTACTTTCTTTAAAAAATATTATATTAGCATTTTCATCTGATATAATTATTCCTTCATTACTTTTTTCAACATAAGTTTCTAATATCTTCTTATAATCCATATACACTACCTCATTTAAAACCAAATCATCATTTAAATTTATACTAAACTTACTTTCAACAATATCTTCAGTATATTTTAGCACATTTCTTTTTCTTCTATGATAAAATGTTTATAGCTCATTATAATTAATTTCTTTGTTAAGTGTTTTTGTGTAGATACATTTTAACATAATTTGATTGCAATGAGTTTTTTATTTTAACTGTTTCACTTAATTATACAATCTAAGCTATAAAATGCCATTTAAGATTTGTAACAAATTGTAAATATATTTTATATATTATATTAGTACATTTTTATGGTTAAACAAATACCTTATTTAAGCTATTGTTAACTCGCTGTAATAGTTAAATCGAATTAAAAGAAATTTATATAAAGCAATTCATCAAATACAGAGCAAAGTATTTTTTTAAATAAATTTTTAGATGACGACTATGACGTTTTATATTAAAATAGAACGAATCATTTTAAAAGGAGATAAAATATGAATTCAGAAACTAATTTTTATAAACTATTAGAATTAAATAGTAATATTGATTTAACAGATGATATAGATGATATTAATGAAGAGGAACTTTCTTTTAATATTTCAAATCCTTTTGAAAATAAAATAGAATTAGCTAAACATATAAAAGTAAAAAACTTATCAAATTTTAGTATAAAATTTTTATTAACATATATTATAGATAATAAAAACTTCAGTTTAAATTCTGGAGAATATTTGCCTTCATATGCTAGGCAAA
>X256_Zander__coassemble_35_pt1 | contig 28326 bp, 26 predicted proteins | sample X256_Zander__metabat2_high_PE_003 | metagenome-assembled genome bin X256_Zander | reverse complement strand
GAGCACCTGACTCTTAATCAGGGTGTCTCGGGTTCGAGCCCCGGATGGCGCACCACGAAATTATAAGTATATCCAAAAGCCTTAAATGTTTTTGGATATACTTTTTTTATTAGAATATAAATAAATTTTGTTTAGTTATAATGAACTAAGTAAATATAGGAGTTAAATAAATTATGAAAATAACTAAAGATACTATAATAAAAGATATAACTAAAATGACTAACAGAGCTGAAGAAATTTTAGCAACTAAGGGAATGCAATGTTTAGGGTGTCCAACTGCGGAAACTGAAAATTTAGAACATGCAGCTTTAGTTCACGGATTAGATTTAGATGAGTTAGTAGAATATCTTAATAAAGAAATATTAGGAAAATAAAAAATAGAGGTTTTATCAACCTCTTTTATTTAATCATTATTTTCTAGTAAGCATATACTTTGTGATGATATTCCTTCACCACAGCCGGTAAAGCCTAGCCCTTCTTCTGTAGTCGCTTTTATATTAATTTGATTTTTATTAATACAAAGTGCAGTCGATATGTTTTCTATCATAACAGAAATGTGAGGAGCCATTTTAGGATTTTGAGCAATAATAGTAGCATCTATATTTACAATTCTATATCTATTTTGCTCAATAATATTTTTCACATGTTTTAATAATTCTATACTAGAAATTCCTTTGTATTTAGAATCTGTATCAGGAAAATGTTTACCTATATCACCTAATGCAGCTGCACCTAACAAAGAGTCCATTATAGCGTGTAAAAGTACATCTGCATCTGAATGTCCTAAAAGACCTTTATCATAAGCAATTTTTACCCCACCTAATATTAAGTCTCTATCTTCAACTAATTTGTGGACATCATAGCCCATACCTATTCTCATTTTTATCACCTCAGTTTTAAAGTTTATCATAAAATTGAGGAAAAATTAATAAGAAAGCATTTACTATTTAAGGAATATCATTAGAGCAACATTTATTACTAGAAATTTTACTGTTTTTATTACTATTATTAGAAGGTTTGCGATTGAATATTTTCTTTATCTTTAAAGTTACAGTGTTTAAGATATTATTTTTATGCTTTGGGGTAATTTTTTCCTTAGAATGAAAATCAACGTGTATAACATTATTTTCTTTCAAATTAATCACCTCTTTAAAGATTTTCATTTTAATTATAACATAAAAGATACATGTAATTAATTTTATGTGTAAAGTATATATGATATAATTAAAATAATATTTTTTACATAATTGGAGGGAGATATGAAACGCAAGATAATAAGTATAATAGGAATAATTCTTATTATAGTAGGAATAGGAATCTTAGCAGTAACTGGCTATATGAAATATACAACATATAAAAAACAAGCTATATTAAGAGAAAACTTTGAACACAACGTAAATGTAAAGGATGTAGATTCTAAGGATAAAAACAAAAAAGAAGATAAAGACACATCTAAAGATGAAACTGATCTTAATAAAGTAAAAGCTATAGGAATTCTTAAAATTCCTAAGATAGATATAAATGTAGCTATAGGTGAAGGTGTTGGAGAAAACATTTTAAGATATGCAATAGGACATTTTCCTGAAAGTGCTATGCCAGGTCAAGATGGCAATTGTTGTTTAGCAGGACATAGAAATTTTACTTATGCAGAGTACTTTAAGGATTTAGACAAGCTAAAAGAGGGAGATAAGATTATAATACAAACAAAAAAGAACGAATATACATACATAGTTACAAAGAGCTTTATAGTAGATCCTGAAGAAACAGAAGTTTTAGATTCCACAAAGGATTCAACAATTACATTAGTTACTTGTACAATTGGTGCAAAACAAAGATTAATTGTAAAAGGAAAACTTCAAGAATAGACTAGGATAAATCTTAGTCTATTTTTTAATATGTGTTCGAATAATTAATTTATATTTTGCAAATTAATTATAATGTTTCTAATTTAGAGTGTTTATAAATTTGGTATAAAATATTTTTCAAGATGGATGTATGTTTGAATAATAGTTTAAAAATTATATGAGTTGTAAAATAAATTTAAACATTAAGAAGGTGTTTTATGATAGTAGGAGATGTATTAGAAAAAAATAAATATGTTTTTTCAAATAAAACGAAAATAAGAATTGTTTCTAAAGATAAAGATCAATTTAATAAAGAAGTATTATTGCTATTAAAAGAGTTAAAAGTTTTTAATATTGATCTAAAAAAGTTAGTAGATAGATATATTAATCATAAGGATAGAAATCTTATTTTAAATATTTCAATATATATATCTGAAAATTTAGATTTATTAGAAGAGTTAAGAAGAGTTAAGGATTTACCTTATAAAACAATTATTATGTATTCAGATATAAATAAAGATTTTCTAAGAATGTGGAAAGATTATATAATTTTTTATGCTATCTTGATGAATGAACTTAAATATAAATATTTGAAAGATTATTTAAGTATAGAAAAAAGAGAATTTGAAAATAAAAAACAACATTTAAGTTTAATAGAAAAGAAGGAAGAAAGAAATCCTTTGTTTAGAGGAATTGTATTGAGGGATTTAAAGAATGCTTCTATTGTACTAACTTCTAAAGGAGAACTTATAAAATTAAAAAATAAGGAAAAAGCAAAATTAGGTAATGAGTTAACAGGTAGAGAAACTTTTAGATTAAGACATTATAAAAAAGAAATACTTATAGGAAGTTTAATAACTGCTTTAATTGTTTCTATAGGATTATTTATATACAATTATACTTATACAACTTTAGTTATTAGGGGAACATCAGAGGTAAAAATAGATAATAACATATTTAAGAGGGTTGTAAAAGCAAGTTGTCCAACAAGCAAAGGCAAAGAATTAATATTTTCTACTGATTTAAGTAATAAAAAAATAGACTATGCAGTAAAAGATATTATAGAATATATGAATAAAAATAAAATGATAGAAAAAAATAAAGTGGTAATTTTTATAAATAAAAATAAGCTTAAAAAAAATGATTTAATATTAACAGAAAAATTTGTAGCTAATAAAAAAATAAAAGTATTAGTAAATAATTGTGGGAAAGAAGAGGATTTTAGCATTCAATTAAGTACTAAAAAATAGGAAAGGAAAAATGAATTTTAATGATAGAAAAAAATCAAGTTAAAAAAAGCAATGTAATTGTTCATGAGGATAGAAAAGAAGAAGTAAGGTTAAACAAATATTTAAGTGAGACGGGTATTTGTTCTAGAAGAGAAGCGGATAAATTTATAGAAGAAGGGAGAGTTAGTATAGATGGAAAGAAAGCACCAGTTGGAAGTAAAGTTAAAAAAGGACAAGTAATATTATTAGATGGAAAAGCTTTAAAAAAGGAAGAGAATTTAGTATACATAGTTCTTAATAAGCCAGTTGGAATAACTTGTACAACTGAAAAAAAGATAAAGGGTAACATAGTAGAATTTGTTAACCATAAAAAAAGAGTTTTTCCAATAGGAAGATTAGATAAGGACTCACAGGGATTAATTTTCTTAACTAATGATGGGGATATAGTAAATAAAATTTTAAGAGCTGGCAATAATCATGAAAAAGAGTATATTGTTACTATAGATAAACCTATTACAGAGGATTTTGTAAAAGGAATGGCTAATGGAGTGCCAGTATTAGGACAAATTACAAAGAAATGCTTTGTTAGAAAAGAGAGTAAATATAGTTTTAGAATTATATTAACTCAGGGTTTGAATAGACAAATAAGAAGAATGTGTGAATATCTAGGTTGTAAGGTTACAAAGCTTGAAAGAATAAGGATAATGAATGTTGAATTAAAGGGTTTGAAAATAGGTAGTTGGAGAAATTTAACTGAAAATGAACTTAAAGAAATTGAAAAATTAATAAGTAGTTCATTAAAGACAGAAGAAGCTTCTAAATCAGTAGATAAAGCTATAAATGAGGTGCCCAATAAACATTATAACAATAAAAAAAAGAATAATAAATTTAAAACTGTACATAAATCTCATAAAAAATCATCAAATTCTTTTTCTAAGAAAACAAAAAAGGCCTCAAAATAAGAGTGCCTTTTTTGTTTAAAAAACTATTAAGGTTTTAGTGTAAGAAATGTATAAGTTATGATAAATATTTTATACTTAAAAGTATAGGTGATTAAATTAGAGTAATTATTAATTTTAAAGTATAGTTTAATTACCAAAAAAATATATAAGACTTAAATTTAATTATTTAGTAGCATTTTTAATTTTATTAGCGAAATGCTCTAAACTATAGTTATTACTTACATATAATCTGTCCATGTTATAATTATTATCATTTCTATCAGCTAAGTTACCACATAGATTAAATCCTAATTTATAACCAGCAGTCTCTGCAGCATTTCTAGTTTCAGCGTTATATTTGCCATAGGGATAAGCAACAAAATTTACAGGTTTATTAATTATTTTTTCTAGTGCTTCTCTAGATGTCTTAAAAGTTTCTACTTGTTGATTATAATTTAATTTAGATAAATCTAAATGTCTAGATGTATGACTATCTACTTCAAAACCATTGATAACAAGTTCTTTTAATTCGTCTTTAGTCATATAAAGACCATTATCAACAAAATCAGAAATAACAAAGAAGTTTGCCGTAAAGCCCATTTCATTCAATATGGGATAAGCATAAGTAAAGTTTCCTCTATAACCATCATCAAAAGTTAGAACTACAGGTTTTTCTGGAATAGATTCATTATTTCTTAGGTGATTATAAAGATCAGTTAATGTTATAGAGGTATAACCATTTTCTTTTAACCATTTTAACTGCTCTTTAAATTTATTTGGGTTTAAAAGCATGTCATTATTGTCAGGATTATTAGGAGTTACATCATGGTAACACAAAACTGGAATTCCTATGTCTGAGGCTGTTAATTTAATTCCATCAAATTTATTTTTAGCTTTTTCTTCTTTTTTAGCAATAGTTTCTTTAGTAGGTTGAGTAGTATTGTCATTACTAACCTGTGTTGCTTCAGTAGAAACTTTTTTGCCTTTATTGATTGATGTTTTTTTAATAATAAATCCACATATAAGTACTAAAATAGCAACAATACAACAAATAAAAAGAATGAATTTTGATTTTTTTTTCATATAAGTCCTCCTATGTATATCTACCTTATCTTAAATAAAGCATGAATTATTTACCTAATAATTATAACATAAGAAAATATTGTGATTTATTTTAGCTTTTTATTCATAAAAAATTTTATTATGTAAATAGTAAATGATAATTTTGGCAATAATAAAAAATATAGTTTTTTTAGGAGGTAAAAAAATGAGAGGAAAAATGTTTTCTGTATTTTTGCCTTTAGTTATGTTTGCTAATAGTATTTTTAATATAAGCAGTACTGTAGACATAGTTGAAAGAAAAATACAAGAAGAGAATAGATTTATTAAGATTGAAGCTTTATACCCTAATATAGAGGGAGAAAATAAAAAGACCCAAAAAAATATAGATAAATTAAACAAAAAAATAAAAGGTGATATTGATACTTGGATAAATGACTTAAAAGATTTATCGATAAAATCTGAACATGAAAGTGAACTTTATAATGTTCCATTTAGACAATTTCAAATTTTTTCAACCTATAAAGTAGAACTTAATAAAGAGAATATAGTAAGTATTCCAGTCGAACAATATCAAGATACTGGTGGAGCTCATGGATTAACAACGAAGATAAGTTATAATTTTGATTTAAATAATGGAGTTATGTTAAAGCTTAAAGATTTATTTAAAAAAGATTATGATTACACAAAAGTTATAAATAACGAAATAAAAAAACAAATTGATAAAAAATCTTCTATCTATTTTGATAATGGAAAAAGTTTTAAAGGAATAAAGGAAAATCAAGATTTTTATATTACTGAAGATAGTGTAGTAGTTTATTTTCAATTATATGAAATAGCACCATATTCATCTGGAATAAGAGAGTTTAAAATACCATTTTCATTGTTGAAAGATGGAATATAAATTTAAACTAAACTATAATTAACATAAAGTATTCAATAGGGGATGGGGATATGGTTAATGTAGAAAATATTTTAAATTCACAAAAAAAATTTTATTTTACAGGAAAAACAAAAGATGTAAATTGGAGATTAAACCAATTAAAAATTTTAAAAAATACTATTAAAAAATATGAAAAAGAGGTTTTACAGGCATTAAAAAAAGATTTAAATAAATCAGAATTTGAGTCATATATGAGCGAAGTAGGAATAGTTTACGAAGAAATAAATTATATGCTTAAAAATTTAAAGAAATTAAGCAAGGTAGAAAAAAGAAAAACACCTATATCTCAATTTCCTGCTAAAAGTGAGGTTATAAAAGAACCGTACGGTGTTGCTTTAATAATTGTACCTTTTAATTACCCCTTCCAATTATCCATGATTCCTTTGATTGGAGCTATATCAGCTGGAAATTGTGTAGTTTTAAAGCTATCAGAATACACAAGCTATACTGGAAATATAATTTCTCAAATAATTAATGAAGCATTTAATAAAAATTTTGTTCAAGTAGCAGATTTTACAAAAGGCCGCGAGACTGTTGAAGTTTTAATAAATCAACCTTTTGATTATATTTTCTTTACTGGAAGTGTTTCAGTTGGAAAAATAATTATGAAAGCAGCAGCAGAAAATCTAATACCAGTAACTTTAGAATTAGGTGGAAAAAGCCCATGTGTAGTTGATGAAAATTGTAAATTAGAAGTAACTGTAAAAAGGATTGTTTGGGGCAAATTATTAAATGCAGGGCAAACCTGTGTAGCACCGGATTATATTTATGTTCATAAAAATATAAAAGAAAGATTTTTAGCACTTTTAAAAAGAGAGATAATAAATCAATTTGGAGAAAATATAAAAAATAATGATTGTTATCCAAAAATAGTTAATGAAAAAGCTTTTAATAGAATTATAAACCTAATTAATAAAGAAAAAGTTTATTTTGGAGGAAATTACAATAAAGAAAAACTATATATTGAGCCAACTATATTAAACAATGTAACTTGGGATGATAAAGTTATGGAAGAAGAAATATTTGGACCTATCTTACCAATTTTAGAATTTAATGATTTAGATTCAACACTCAAAATAATAAATGCTAAACCTAAGCCGTTAGCATTATATTATTTTTCAGAAGATAATTTAAAGATTAAAAAAGTTTTAAACTCAACAAGTTCAGGTGGTGTTGCTATAAATGATACTGTTGTACATGTAGCATCAAATTCTATTCCTTTTGGGGGAGTTGGTCAAAGTGGTATGGGATCATATCATGGAAAAGAAAGTTTTCAAACTTTTACACATAATAAATCTGTTATTAAAAGAGGGACATGGATAGATATTTCATTAAGATATGCTCCGTTTGAAGATAAACTATCATTAATAAAAAAGATAATGAAATAACGGTATTATAATTGACTTAAAAGCTTTTGGATTATAAACAAATATGAAATATTTCATATTATAATGTATAAATTTTAATTTTAAGGTGCAATTTTATGAATTTATTTAATAATATTTCAAATATAAGTCGATATCACTATCATTATTTGTTTGCTATTGAAAATGTTAGAGGTGTTGGAGTTGGATATAAATTTATTAATGGAATAATTACTAATGAATTGTGTATCCATATTTTAGTTGAAAAGAAAGTTAAAGAAAATTTGTTAACGTACAATAACGTAATTCCTAAAATATATATGGGGATTAAAACTGATGTTATTGAAATAGGCATTCCTAAAAGTTTAGCAAGTAATAAATTTCCAGAGAGATACAGACCTTTAAAAGGAGGATGTGGTATATATTCAAAAGATGCAACATTTCATGGGACTTTAGGATGCATTGTGTTTAGAAAAAAATTTTTATCAAACAAATATTTTATATTATCCAACAATCATGTGTTAGCGGATAATAATAGTATTCCTATAGGGACAGAAGTTATACAACCAAGTATAAAAAATGGAGGGAAGTTTGAAAAAGATGTAGTTGCTAAATTAAGTGAATTTAAGTCTTTAAATTTTACAACTACCTTAACTAAACCTAAAAATTTTGTGGACTGTGCAATAGCAGAGCTAACTAAGAAGTCTTTAATATCTAATGAAATATTAAGGTTAGGAAAAATATCTGGAATTTCAAGTGCAAACTTAAATGATAATATTAGAAAAGTTGGTTTTGTAAGTGGTTTAACTTCTGGAAAAGTTATATCTCTTAATGTAACTACTGAAATAACTTATAGTGGCAATAAAAAAGCATTTTTTGCAAATCAAATATTTGTATCAGCATCAAGTATTCCTGGAGATTCTGGAAGTGTAGTTTTAGATCATGATAATAAAGTTATAGGATTACTTTTTGCAGCAGGTGCGCAAGGAACTTCATTTGTTAATGATATTAATTTGGTATTAAAAGAATTAAATGTAGAAATATACACGTAAATATTAAGAACACAATATACAAATTTTTATTTCCTATATAATATAAGCTATAAAAATTTAGGCTTTATGTATAGTCTTATAAAGCCTAGATTTTTATAGTATATATATTCTAATAATGAAAGTACATTTTTAATTGAGTATTTATAATAATTATGATTTAAATGCGTTATATTTTAAAATGTATAATCTTTTTTAGAACTTATATATAGAGAGAATATATATTCTAGCAATGAATCTAAACTTTAAAATAGTTATAGTTTAAATACTATGGGGTTTTTATGGGAAAAGATTTTTTAGAAATTTACTAAATGTAATTTATAAAAAAATATAAAATTATTATTATATTATTTTTCCATTATCTTTGAGTCATTGCCTCTAAATCCATATCCATAGCTGATAGTTCTTCCTATAGAATGTATTTTTGAAGATATACAATTTCTACAATGAGATGGAGTATCTCCTACACATATTTTTCCTGGGTATAGGGCATAAAGTTTTCTATATTCCCCTTCAGTAACATTAGGCATAACTACGTTTGCACCAGATTGAAGAGCAATAATTCTACCATTTTTATTTAAAGTTTCCATTGCAGTAGTTGCTGGAATATTTATATCAGGTAGCAATAATCTGATTATAGCCATTACTTTAAGAGAAAGTGTAAAATCTCCACCAATGGCATTAGCTAAGGGAGTATCATTATTTGGAATAAAAGGTCCAATACCTAACATATCTACATTTATCTCTTTGAAAAACAATATATCATCAGCAATAGATTCCATAGTTTGTCCAGGAAGCCCTATTAGAGAACCACTTCCAACTTCATAACCAAGAGTTTTTAAATCATTTAAACATCGTTTTCTTTCTTCATGACTCATACCTGGATCTAGTTCTTCATAAAGATTTTTATCAGTAGTTTCTATTCTTAAAAGGTATCTATCAGCACCAGCTTCTTTAAAAGCTTTATATTCTTCGTAGCTTTTTTCACCTAAACTTAATGTTATAGCAATATCAAACTTTTTAAGTTCTTTTATTATTGTACTCATTCTATTAATAGTAAAATAATCATCTTCACCGCCTTGAAGAACTATGGTTTTAAAACCGTAACTTATAGCTTTCTTTGCAAAATCTAAGATTTCTTCTTCTGAAAGTCTATATCTTTTAATATTTTTATTGTCTCTTCTTAATCCACAATACATGCAGTTTCTTTTACATACATTAGAGAATTCTATAAGACCCCTTAAATGTACAGAAGAACCTAAATATTTATCACGAACTTCATCAGCTACTTTGAAAAGTTCATTATTTATTGAAGAATCGTTTAAAAGTGATAATATTTCTGATTTGTTAAGATTATGTGTTTTTTTAGCTTTTTCTATTATAGCATTCATGCTTTCCTCCCTATGAAAATATAGATATTATCTACTAATTATATACTTAAAGACTTGCAAATTAAAGGATAATAATACCAAACAAAAGGTTTCAAATTATTGACAATTATAAAGTTTTAGCATATAATAATTTTATGAATTAATATATGTTCGGTTAAAAGGGAGTAACTGCCTTTATTAAAGGTGATAAAATCAACACACGGTCTTAGACCTGGTTTTATCTTAGTAGTTTCCAAAACGCTAAAGTGAGACTTTTCTGTAATTATTTTGTGTAATTATGGAAAAGTCTTTTTTATTTTTCTTTTAACTAAAATAAAACAGGAGGGAATGGGGTATGAAAAGTTTTTTACAAAGCAAAGAACAAACTTTAGAAATGTTAAATGTAAATGAAGAAACTGGACTATGTGAAAGTCAAGTACAAAGCTCAAGAAGTAAATATGGAAAAAATGAATTTTCACAAGGTAAAAAAGAAACACTTGTACAAAAAGTAATAGATGCATTAAAAGACCCTATGATTTTAATACTTCTAGGTGCGACTTTTATTTCTATTGCACTTAATGTATATAGGTTATTAGTGGGAGAACATACTGAATTTGGAGAAAGTATAGGAATAATATTTGCAGTTGTGGTTTCTGTGGGTATTCAAATAATAATGGAAGGGAAATCAGCAAAGGCTTTTGATGAACTTAATAACATAAATGAAGATATAAGAGTTAAAGTACTTAGAAATAAACAGATACAATATATTTTAAAAAAAGATATTGTAGTTGGAGACATATTGTTAATAGAAACTGGAGACAAGATACCAGCAGATGGTAGATTGTTAGAAAGTGTAGAACTGCAATTAGATGAGTCAATGTTAACTGGAGAGAGTCATCATGTTAGTAAAAATAGTCAAGATGTATTTAATGATGAAAAAACTCCTTTAGCAGAAAGAAGCAATATGCTTTACAGTGGAACTTTTGTTACTACTGGAAGAGGGATATATATAGTTACTGAAGTTGGAGATAATACGGAAATGGGTGTTATAGCGAGAGAACTAAAGAACACTGATAATGCAGCAACTCCTCTTCAACAAAAGCTTGCTGTTTTAGCAAAGAAAATAAGTTTAATAGGTGTAGCAGTTGCAGGATTTATTTTCTTGTTTCAATGTTATAAATTATTTTCACATGGGCAATTTACTTTTGATGGAATTCAAGAAGCTTTCATGACAAGTATAGCTTTAATTGTAGCGTGTATTCCTGAAGGACTACCAACAATAGTTGCTATGATATTTGCATTTAATATAGTTAAAATGGCAAAAAATAATGCTTTAGTTAAAAAGATGGTTGCTTGTGAGACTATAGGTGCTACAAATGTTATTTGTTCAGATAAAACTGGAACATTAACTAAAAACCAAATGACTTTAATGAAAGTCTTTTATAATGGAAGCATTAGAGAGCCTAAAGATTTAAAAGATAAAAACTTAATAAATAACTTTGCTATAAATTCAACAGCAAATCTTCAAATAGAAAACAATAGAGAAAAATTTATAGGGAATCCTACTGAATCTTCACTTTTACAAGGGTTAAATAAAATAGGGTCAGATTATAACCAAATTAGAAATAATTCTAATTTAGTTTATCAATACTCATTTAGTTCTGAAAAAAAATCAATGACAACAGTAGTTAAAGAAGTTAGTAATTTTATAGCCTATACAAAAGGCAGTCCAGAAAAAATTATTTCTCTTTGCAATTATATAAGCTTAAATGGAGAAGTCATTAAACTAAATGATGAAGTTAAAAAGAATATAGAAAAAGAAATAGAAAATTTACAAAAACAAGCGTATAGAATTATAGGTTTTGCACATAGAGAAATAAACAATGAATTAAACTGGGAAGAGGATCAAAGAATAGTAGAAGAAGATATGGTTTATGATGGATTTGTTGCTATTGCCGACCCATTAAGAGATGAAGTTTTTGATGCGGTTCAAAAATGTAAAAAAGCAGGAATTTCATTAAAAATATTAACTGGAGATAATATTATTACAGCAACAGCTATTGCAAGACAACTTAACATACTAAAAGAAAATAGTCTTATTTTAGAAGCTAACGATATAGATGAGATGGATGATGAAAAGTTAAGAAGCTGCATAGATAGAATAGTTGTTATAGCAAGAAGTAAGCCTATAACTAAAATGAGAGTAGTAAACTTATTGAAATCAATGGGAAATGTTGTAGCAGTTACTGGTGATGGAATAAATGATGCTCCAGCACTTAAAAATGCAGATGTTGGAATTGCCATGGGTATTAATGGAACGGAGGTTTCAAAGGAAGCTAGTGATATTGTTCTTTTAGATGACTCATTCTCTACTATTGTTAAGTCTGTTGAATGGGGTAGAGGAATATATGAGAATCTTCAAAGATTTCTACAGTTCCAACTTACAGTTAACTTAGTTGCAGTTTTAACTATTGTTCTTTCAGAATTATTCGGATTTGAGTTGCCTTTTACACCAGTTCAATTGTTATGGGTTAATATAATTATGGATGGACCACCAGCTTTATCTCTTGGACTTGAAAGTTTAAGAAAAAATCTTATGGATAAAAGACCTATAAAAAGAGATGATAGTATAATAACAAAGCATATGTTGTTTAGAATAATTGCCAATGGAATATATATGGTTATAATGCTTTTAGCACTTAAAACATCTAATTTCTTGGGTGGAACTTCAGCACAACATGAGACAATAGTATTCTCTGTATTTGTTCTTTTTCAATTATTTAATGCCTTTAATGCAAGGGAACTTGGGAATGAAAGCATAGTTAAATGCATAGGACAGAATAAGGTTATGGTTATAAGTGTAATATTTATGTTTTTAGCTCAAGTTTTAATTACTCAATTTGGAAGCGTAATGTTTGAAACTGTACCATTAGATTTTGGCTTATGGATTAAAGTAGTTTTATTCTCTTCAACTATAATTTTATATTCAGAAGCTGTTAAGTTAGTTTCTAAAGTATTCTCAAAAGTTACAGAGGTAAAATACGAATAAAAATAAGGGATATTAAAATTAAAAGTTTGATATCCCTTATTTAAATGATGAATATTTTGTAAATTTTTTATAATATAATTGTGTGAAAATTATTGACACTTGTTAATAAATAGCTTAAAATTAACGAAAAGTATTTAAATAATATATTATTTAAAATAAATTTTAGCTTTTTCATAAAAATTAATATATATTCCAAATTAACAAAATAAAATTGTCATAGCAAATTTCTATGATGATTTTATTTTTTTGCAATTATATATTAAAAGGTTGTATAAAAAGCATTATGTGAGATTTTCTAAGAAAGTTAAATTACCATTAAAATCATATTTTGCTCCAATAATTAAAAGTTTTTTAGATTTGATTAATTCACATACAATATGGCTTTTAAACAAATTCTTAATAGATAATTTAATGTTTTCTACTATTGATTTAGTCAATAAATCTTCATCAATACTATTAGTCCTAATAACAAAGTTATTTGAAGTATTACTAGTATTGATAGAAGCTTTGACAGCAGGTTCTATAGCTTTTATTAAACAAGCTTGAAAATTATTTGGCAAAGTTCTGCTTTGAATACTTTGTAAAGTAGCTTTAACAGCGCCACACTTTTCATGTCCTAACACCACAATTAAAGGAACATGTAATTCTTCTAGGGCAAATTCAACAGTTCCAAGGCCTATAGAGTCTACTATATTACCTGCAGTTTTTACTACAAATAATTCGCTCAATCCAGCATTAAATATTAAGTTGGGTTCAACTCTAGAGTCTGAACAAGTTATAACAATAGCATAAGGATGTTGTCCAGCTTCTAATTCAGCAATTTCACTAGGACCAAGTTTTACATTTAAGTTTTTAGGATTACTTTGTAAAAAGATATTATGTCCATTTTTTAATTTTTGAAATGCATCTGTTGGAGAAATCATAAAAAATAATCACCTCTCTAAATATTCCATGTAGCTTAATATAATTAATTTAAAATAATGCATACACATTAAATAATATTCTTTCATAGAATATATTATAACAATTACTCGGAGTTGAAGACAAAATGTTATACGCATTGATTTTAGCAGGAGGCAAGGGAACAAGGTTATATCCATTATCTAGAACAGACAATCCTAAACAATTTTTAAAAGTTGTAAATGATAAAAGCTTTTTAGTTAACACAGTTGATAGGATAAGGCCTCTTATAAAAAAAGAAAATATCTATGTTGTAACTAATAAAGATTATGAAAATAAAATAAGAGAAGAATTAGCGGATATAAACTTTGAAAATGTATTTACAGAACCTGAAAATAAAGAAACTGCCACCTGCATAGGTCTTTCAGCTGTAAAGCTATTAAAGAAAGATAAAGATGCTGTTATGATAGTATTGCCTTCTGACCATTATATAGATGGACAAAAGAATTATTTAGAAACATTAAATCAAGCGGTAGAAATTGCTGATAGAAGAAGAGGTATAGTAACAATTGGAATTGAACCTAATAGACCTGAAACAGGTTATGGATATATAGAAATGGGTGAAAGGGTAAATGGCTGCATAGCTACTTACAAAATTTCTAGATTTACAGAAAAACCAAATGTTGAGGTAGCTAAAGATTTTTTGCTTAAAGGAACTTACCTTTGGAATAGTGGTATGTTTGTTTTTAGAGCAGATGTTATCCTTAGAGAAATAGAAAGATATCTTCCTAAAATGTATAAACCTTTAATGGAGATATATAAATATATTGGAGAAAAAGAAGAGGAAGAAGTTATAAAAGAGCAATATAATCTCATTGATGGAATCTCCATAGATTTTGGAGTTATGCAAAAAACAAGAAGAAGCTTTGTAGTAAAATGTGATTTTGAATGGGATGATATAGGTAGTTTTACAGCTTTAAGTAGATTTTTAAATTCTGATACTACCAACAATACATCTGACAATGTTTTCTTAGAAGAATGTGAGAATTGCTCTATATTCGGAAATGATAAAAAATTGCTTATAGGATTTGGCATTAAAGATTTGGTCATAGTTGATGCTGGTGATGTCGTTTTAATTATGGATAAACGTAAAGACCAAGAAATAAAACATCTTATAAGCAAATTAAATGATTACAGGAACTTAAAAAAATACATTTAAATAATAAATGGGTACATTAAAATATTTGTACCCATTTATTATTTATCATAAGTTAAGTAAAAGATTTTTAGTTAGCAGGAATAGTTTCTTCTTTGCTTTCTTTTGTAGGTTGTTTATCGAGACTTCTATTATATTTTTTAGTGAATATAGCAAGTAATAATATCATAGAGAATGCATAGATTCCACTTGCTATATAATAAGCTCTTCCATATCCGGCATCAGTTCTAAGAAGAACAAACCTAGAAAATAATCCAGTAAAAAATCCAACTATAGACATGGTAACCATCAAAAATGAGTTGTATGCAGGAACTAAATCCTTAGGTACGAAAGTTAATGGGAGAGAGCCTTCAATTGGTGCTGAAGCATTAGCAATTCCTGATCTGAAGAATAAGGTTATACCTATTATCCAAGCTACATTAGAACCAAACATAGCACCGTTTGCCATTATAAACATTAAAGGAATACATAAAAGGGTAGCACCTGCAATTGTAACTATTGCACCAAATTTCTTTTCTAAATATGGTGTTGCAAAGTATGCTAAAACCATTGCTAGGGTTTGGAATGTTATTATTGTTGAAACAGTACCTCTACTTATATGCAAGAAATTATTTAAGTAAATTGGGAAATATGGTACAACAAGCAAAGCGCCAAATCTAACTATACTAAAAATAACAACCCACATAATTACATATTTATTAGCAAATACATGCCAGTCAAATTTATTTTCAGCTTTTCTTTCAGCTTTTTCCTCAGCAGTTTCTCTATAATCTTGAACTTGTTCTTTTAAGAAAAGTAAACAGAATAAAGATATAATTGTAAGTGCTAAAGCAATCCACAAAACAAATTTATATGAATTTAAATAAGCGATAAACTGAGAAGAATTTAATTTACTTGAGTTTTCTGATAAAACAGCAGCTTTATCGTAGCTTGTATGTAATGATTGGCTAAATTTCCATACAACTATTTTACCGTTCAAAAATGTTAAAATAGATTGGCTTATTAAGTTACAATATAAGATTCTCGAAAACATTAAAGTTCTTTTTTCTTTTGGAGTATACGATGTGAATATTAAAGGATATATAAAATCAAACATTCCTGCACCTATATTCACCAAAATGTTTGCTATTAATATTGCTGTCGGATTTGAACTATATATACAAGTAATCAAAGCACAACTTAAAATTATTGGAGCGGTTAAAATTATTTTTTTATAACCAAATTTATGGACAAATAAAAGAATACCAGCAGTTATAAATGTAGCAATAGATCCATATGTAGGAATTGCTTTTACAACATCAGGCACTGTTAATTGCAAATAAGAAATAAAAGAATCGTTTGTAATACCTGTTACAGCTCCCATGAAAATATAACTTATAATAAATATAGCACAGTTATATTTCCATCTTTTGTTCCATTTTTCATCATTACTTGTAATGGTGTTTAATAAAGTATCATTCATAATTAAAGCCTCCTCATAGAATTAGTATCTTTTATTATAATAGTCCTAATTTTCAGAAAACTACAAGTTGAACTAAAAATACATTTATTAAAAAATATAATAATTAATTAAAAATTTTTTAAGAAAACTTAATTCACATATATAATATTTATTAAATTTTTACTTTAGAAATAGTTAATAAGTAAAAATACATTCTTTTGAAACATATAAAAAAGGTATAAAGCTTTTAATAAAGCTTTATACCTTTTTTTTCTTTCATAAATTTAACTAATTCATCTCTACAAACACATTTTTCTTGGCATTTACAGAAGTGAGGATTGTTAATTTGGGAAATCATTTTTTCTTTCAAATCTTTTAAATTTTTATTAGAATTTTCTAATGGTTTATAGATAAAAGTACATAATAGCAATATTATCAATAAAATTAATAAAATAGTAAAAGAATCTTTAATATACGATTTTAAGAAAATTACAGATATTAAAAATGTTATTACGAGTAAAAGAGTTGTAAAATTAAATATTTTTTTTGTATTAGAATTTGCATTTATTAGACTTTGGCAAATTTTTTTTGAAGAATAAGAAAGATTTAAGAAAAACTTCTGAGTTTCTAAATTATCCAACAAATCAGACCTCCGTTTATATTTATAAATAAGTTTATGAGTAAGTATATGTATTTTATTCATATTAAAACAAAGATAAATATAATAAGAAAGAATTTATTTATAAAAACACTAAGAAGGCTTATTTAAAAATAAATTTTTTATTACCAAAAGGGGCAACTAGTGTTCTCAATGTTTTTTTAATTTAGTATAATATTTATAGTAAAGTAAAAAATCGTGTGAAATAAATAAAAGTTTAAGCAAAACAAAAGATATTATTGATATAAATTAAGTATAAAAGGAGGAAAACTTAGCTATGAAAACAGACATTAGGCTTTATTATAAAAATCAATCAGAATTAAGTTATGCACTTAGAGATTTTATTGACTTATATTTTGAAAATAAAGTTCTAGATGATGAATTAGAAAAAACTATATTAGCTGTTATAGATGCTAATAAGGACAAGTTTTATAAGTATGAAGAAATTGCTCAAAAACCTAAACAAATATTAGGCAAAAATAGATTGAATTTATTATATAAAATCTTTGATAAGAAAGGAGGAGTAGGCAGTGAAAAAAATAGCTATACTAAACAATAAAGGTGGAGTTGGAAAAAGTACAGTTTCTGTTCAAATTTCTCATGGACTAGCTAAATTAGGATTTAAAGTAGTACTTTTAGATCTAGATGGTCAAAATGATTCTAGTCTTTTTCTTGGAATTACTGAAAATGATTATAATAAAACATTCTTTGATTTAATAGATAAAAGATTAGATGTAAAATTAGAAGAGTGCATAATATCTGCGAGAGAAAATCTAGATTTAATTCCTAACTCTCATATAGAAGAAATAAATGCTGAATTTTATAGAGAATCTAGGATAGATTTAGTTTTATCAGAGAAATTAAGTGGATTAGAAAATATGGAGTATGATTTTGTTATAATAGATTGTGGTCCACAAAGAACAAGAATAAATGATGCTGTTTTATGTTATGTTGACAATATTGTTATGCCTGTTCAAGTAGAAGCTGCATCTGTTAGAGCCTGTGGTAGCATATATGAATATTTATCAGATTTAAGATTATCTCCAAATAAAATAAGCTTAATAGTACCAAATATGTATGACCAAAGAACTAAAGATGCGAAAGAAAATTTAGAATTCTTAAAAGAATTTTTTAGCGACAAAGAAGATATTGTTGCAACGCCTATAAATAGAAGAGTAAAGATAACTGAAGCGGGAAAAATGGGTAAAACTGTTTTTGAGTATGATAATGATGCTGCAGGACAATTCTTTGATGTGCTAGAAAGGCTGGTGAAAAAAATTGGCTAGTAAAAGCAAACCAGATTTAAATCAAAATTTTGAAATGCTAAAAAAACAAATGCAAAAGAAAAGAGAGTTGGCTGAAAATACTATTAACTTAAAAGAGATAGAGGAAGATGATGATTTAAAGGTTGAGAGCTTACCTAGTTCATCAAGGGAAACAACAAGTAGTGATGTAGATATGAATTTAAATAAAATAATAATAAAAAAGGTAGTAAAGCCTGAAGCACCTAAAAGAATAACATATTATTTAAGACCGGATACTATAAAAAAAATAGATAAATTCTCTAAAATGGCTGGAATGGGAAAATCAGAATTTGTTCAAAAAATTCTTGATGAGGTATTAAACAATTTAGAAATAGAGAAGTAATCTAATTAAAAAGGAAGTTATTATGAATAAGATTTTAGTATTAGCAGAAAAACCTTCTGTAGGAAGAGATTTAGCAAGAGTTTTAAAATGTACAAAGAAAGGCAATGGATTTTTTGAAGGAAATAAGTATATAGTAACTTGGGCGCTTGGTCATTTAGTTACATTAGCTGACCCTGAAGCTTATGATGAAAAATACAAAGCTTGGAATATAGGTGATTTACCTATATTACCTAAATATTTTAAATTAATAATTATAAAGCAAAGCCATAAACAGTTTAATGTTGTAAAAGATTTGCTTAATAGAAAAGATGTAAATGAAATTGTAATAGCTACTGATGCAGGAAGAGAAGGGGAATTAGTAGCTAGATGGATAATAGAAAAATCTAGAGTTAAAAAAGATATAAAAAGACTGTGGATATCTTCAGTAACAGATAAAGCTATTTTAGATGGATTCTCAAAATTAAAAAGTGGAAAAGATTACGAAAATTTATATGCGTCAGCTGTTGCAAGAGCAGAAGCTGATTGGATAGTGGGAATAAATGCCACAAGAGCCTTGACGTGTAAGCATAATGCTCAGTTATCTTGTGGAAGAGTTCAAACACCTACTCTTGAAATAATAAAAAGCAGAGAAGATGAAATTAAAAATTTTAAACCTAAAAAATATTATGGAATTAAAGCTATAAGCAATGATATTGAATTAATTTGGCATGATAAAAACAATAATATTAATGTGTTTGATGAAAATAAAATAGATAATTTAATCAAAAATTTAAGAAATAAAAATCTTAATATAATTGACATAGAAAAAAAAGAAAAAAAAGCATACTCTAAGCAATTATATGATTTAACAGAGTTGCAAAGAGATTGTAATAAATTATATAGTTTTTCCCCTAAAGAAACACTTTCAATAATGCAAAGATTATATGAAAATTATAAAATATTAACATATCCAAGAACTGATTCGAGATATTTAACTAATGACATAGTGGATACTCTTAAAGATAGGGTAAAAGCATGTGGTGTAGGTGCTTATGCAAAGTTTGCAAATATTATATTAAGAGACAAGATATCAGGGAATAAAAATTTTGTTGATGATAAAAAAGTAAGCGATCATCATGCTATTATTCCAACGGAAGAATCTGTTAAATTAAATTTATTAGGAGATAAGGAACGTAAGGTTTATGATTTAGTAATAAAAAGATTTTTATCAGTTTTATTGCCGACTTTTAAATATTTAGAAACTACATTAACTTGTGAAGTAAATGGAGAAAAATTTAGTGCAAAAACAAATAATGTTGTTTCATATGGTTGGAAAGAATTGTACTTAAAAGATACTTCAGATGAAGAGGTGTTTGTTAGTGAAAAAAATATTTCTCAACTTAAAAAGGGCGAAATATTAGCAATAAAATCTTTTGTAAAAACTAACGGAGAAACTAAGCCTCCTGCATATTTTAATGAAGCTACTTTACTTTCAGCTATGGAAAATCCAAGTAAATATATGAAGGGTGAAAGTAAAGAGTTAATAAAAACTATAGGTGAAACAGGAGGATTAGGAACAGTTGCAACAAGAGCTGATATAATAGAAAAATTATTTGGAACATTTTTATTAGAGAAAAAAGGCAAGGATATATATTTAACATCTAAAGGTAGACAATTATTAGAATTAGCACCAGAAGAGTTAAAAGCTCCAACTTTAACCGCAGAGTGGGAACAAAAGTTAGCATTAATTGCAAAAGGAAATTTAAATAAAAATAAATTTTTAAAAGAAATGATAGAATATACTAATAAAGTAGTTAATGAAATAAAAAATAGTAAAGAAAAATTTACACATGATAACATGACTAGAAGTAAGTGTCCAGAGTGTGGAAAATACATGCTAGAGGTTAATGGTAAAAAAGGTAGAATGTTAGTCTGTCAAGATAGAGAATGTGGACATAGAGAGGGATTAAGCAGAATAACTAATGCTAGATGCCCAGAATGTCATAAGAAATTAGAGCTTAGAGGAAAAGGTGAAGGACAAATATATGTTTGCCCAAACGCTAATTGTTCGTTTAAAGAAAAAGCTTCATCATTTAATAATAGATTTAAAAATAAAAACGATAAAGTAAATAAAAGAGATGTTCAAAATTACATGAGAAAAATGAAAAAAGAATCAGAAGAACCAGTAAACTCAGCATTAGCAGATGCTTTAGCTAAATTAAAATTAAAGTAATTAATAAGTTACACTTTAAAAAAGATTTATATAAAAAACTATAAATTAAATGCTATGTATTGATTTAACATATTATTATAAATTTAATATAATATATTAATCAATAAATGTGGAGAAGTTTATGGTTTGCAATTATAATTTTGAAGTAAGCGCTAAAAAGCTAGAAATTTTAAATTTAATACTCAAATCTTATAGAAATAACAAAATAGTTGCTTTTCAATGTGAAAGTGGAAGCGGGAAAAGTAATTTAATTAAAGAAGTTATTAAAGAACTAAAGATATATAATAAATATGAATGTATTTATTTTAATCCATTAATAGAAAACTCTAGTAGGAAAATCTCTATGAGTTTATTTGATACTATAAAAAAAATTGCTACTTCTCAAATGTCGATAAAATATGATGATTATATTTTAAATACTAAAGATTTTTTGAATTTAAAACAATTTATAAATGATGAAATTAATAAAAAACAAAAACAATATTTTATATTTATAGATGAGATAGATAGTTTAGAAAATAAGCTTATAAAATACTTATTAAATTTGATAAAATATAATTTTAATTTTGACAATATAACATATATATTGAATTATGATGAAGAGGTTATGCAATCAATTTTAGGAAAATATTTTGGGAAAAGAGGAGAATATGTTTCCTATATTTATTTGAATAAAATAATAGATATTAGTTTTAATATTAAAATAGCTAGTAAAAGTGAACTTGTTGATTATATAGAAAAAGAAATAAAAAATATAATCGAAGAGAAAAAATTAGTTTTAAGTGAAAAAGAATTAAATAAGTTTAAGAACATATTTAAAGAACTATATAAAGAAAAAATAAAAACTTTACGAATAGCAAACCAATATTTATATACTATAGATATGATAGATTTAAGGAATAAAAAAAATATTTTAAATGAATTAATTAAAGAAGGGGTTAAAATATTTTATTCTAAAGTTTATAGAAATATAGATATTAAAGATGATTTAATAGATGAACATAGTATTAGAATAGCAATAGAAGAATTTAAAAATGAAGGAAAAGTATCTAGTATAGAGGATAGAGCTTTGCTTATAGAAAAAACAATAGAAAGCTTACTTTGCGAAAGAGAGTAACAAGTAGAAAAGTTGCATAAAAAACAATGCAACTTTTTTATTTATATTGACATTTTTTAGAAAGAAGCATACAATGTAATAAAACATATGAATATATGTTCATATGATAATAGGAGAATTAAATATGGAAAATAAAAATGAAAAATGTAATTGCACAATAATACATGATGATATAGTTATGAAAGTAAAAGATAATTTACCAGAAGAAGAACAACTTTATGATTTAGCAGAATTTTTTAAAGTATTCGGGGATACAACAAGAATAAAAATAATTTGTGCATTATTTGAATCAGAAATGTGTGTATGTGATTTAGCAAATGTACTTAAAATGACACAATCAGCTATATCACATCAATTAAGAATTTTAAAACAAGCTAGATTAGTTAAATATAGAAGAGATGGTAAAGTTATTTATTACTCTTTAGATGATGATCATATAAAAGGAATATTTGATCAAGGATTACACCATATAAATGAGAGATAAATAAATAGAAGGGGGATTGATTAGTTATGTCAAAGGTAGTTCTTCGATTAGAGGGTTTAAATTGTGCTGGATGTGCAGCTAAAATTGAAGACAGAGTAAATAATTTAATGGAAGTACAAGAAGCCAGTTTGAATTTTACAACTAAAACATTATTTATAAGTAGTAAAGAAGGTCAAGATAAAGAAGATATAGTTTTGAAAGCTAAAGAAATAGTGAATACACTAGAACCTGATGTTATAGTTTCAGAAAACAAAATAAAATTTGGAAATAGAGCTATTGTAAAAGGAAATATAAAAAATAAAGAAATAATAGACAAAGAAGAGTATGTTGATTCAATAAATAAAAAAAGAATTATAAAATTTGGAATAGGCGTATCAATATATGCTATCGGAATTATATTTAAATTTAATATTATGACGGAATTTATAATATTTTTATTAGCTTATATTTTAATTGGAGGAGAAATTGTTGCTAAAGCATTTAGAAATATATTAAAAGGTGAAGTGTTTGATGAAAACTTTTTAATGACAATAGCTACACTAGGGGCTTTTGCTATTAAAGAATTTCCAGAAGCAGTAGCAGTTATGATCTTTTATGAAATAGGTGAATTATTTCAAGATAAGGCAGTTAATAAATCTAGAAAATCAATTGAGAAGTTAATGGATATAAGAGCAGACTATGCAAATGTTAAAAGAGGAGATAAGGAAGTAAAACTTTCTCCAGAACAAGTTAAAATAGGTGATGAGATAATTGTTAAGCCAGGAGAAAAGATTCCGTTAGATGGTGTGATAATTAAAGGAAGTGCGTGTTTAGACACATCAGCATTAACAGGAGAATCATTATTAAGAGATGTAAAAGAAAATGATGAAGTTTTATCAGGTTGTATAAACAAAAATGGAGTTATCAATATATTAGTTAATAAAAAATATGAAGAATCTACTGTGTCTAAAATTTTAGATTTAGTACAAAATGCAGGAAATAAAAAAGCTAAGACAGAAAAATTTATAACTAAATTTGCTAAGTATTATACTCCCGTAGTAGTAATGTCAGCATTAGCATTAGCATTTGTACCTCCACTTATTGTAACTGGAGAAAAATTTTCAGACTGGATTTATAGAGCATTGGTATTTTTAGTAGTCTCATGTCCTTGTGCATTAGTGGTTTCAATACCATTAGGCTTCTTTGGTGGAATAGGAGCAGCATCTAAAAATGGTATTTTAGTAAAGGGTGGTAATTATTTAGAAGCTTTGAAAAACCTTGAAACTGTAATTTTTGATAAAACAGGAACTTTAACTAAAGGTGTTTTTAAAGTTTATAGCATAAAAAGATTTGGAGAGTTTGATGACAAACAGATGATTAAATATGCTGCGTATGCTGAAAGTTATTCAAATCATCCTATAGCTAAATCAATAGTAGATAATTATGGATTAGAAATAAATAAAAACTTAATAAGCGATTACGAAGAGATATCAGGTTATGGTATAAAAGCTATAATAGAAAATAAAGAGATATTGATTGGTAATGATAAATTAATGAGAGAGTTTAATATAAATTATGATAAAAGCGATGAAATAGGAACTATTATCCATTTAGCTATAAATAAATGTTATACAGGATATATAGTAATAGGAGATGAAATAAAAGAAGATGCAATAAATGCCATAAAACACATTAAAGAAATTGGAATTAATGAAACTATAATGTTAACAGGGGACAATAAAAAAGTTGCAGATGCAGTTGGTCAAAAGTTAGGGATTACTAAAGTTTACTCAGGGCTTTTACCTAACCAAAAAGTACAAGAATTAGAAAAGATTTTTAGTAATAAAAGTGAAAAAGGAAAAGTTGCATTTGTTGGGGATGGAATAAACGATGCTCCTGTCTTAGCAAGGGCAGATGTAGGAATAGCTATGGGAGGAGTAGGAAGCGATGCCGCTATAGAAGCTGCAGATGTAGTTATTATGACAGATGAAATTTCAAAAATTCCATTAGCAATTAAGATTGCTAAAAAGACAAATACTATAGTTTGGCAAAATATAATTTTTGCTTTAAGTGTAAAAATTGTAATACTAATATTTGGTGCTATGGGACTTGCCAATATGTGGGAAGCTGTATTTGGTGATGTAGGAGTTGCTTTAATAGCTATAGTAAATTCAATGAGAGCAATTAAAATTAAATAAAGATACAATATATAAATTAATTTAATTGCTATATAATATTTTAAATTTTGCATATTATATACGTGCTAATAATGAAAGTATGTTTTAAATTACAGTTGTTATAGATATTAATTTTTAAATATAGTTTAACTTTTTGACCATGTGCATTATAAAATTTGAAATTTAAATTTACAAGAAGTGTTTTTTAATTTATTTTAATTAAAATAAGTTAGTAATATTAAAATAAAATAAAAATTTAAAAATAAAGGAATAAAAGTGAATATTTATACTAATTATTTATTCAAAACAAAATAATATTTAATTTTATTGACAAAGTTTTTACTATTGAATATAATCATCTTGTTACGAATACTTTCAGGCAATAGGGCGTAGCATAAGCACATGTAAAATTGTGCTCTAAAACTAGCAAATTAACATTTTGAGGTTGATTTGCTTAAGTTTGAGATTTATGTATAACACGGGGTTGAGTTATGCATGAATCTTTTTTTATTTTAAGAGTTATATTTTTTTATAAAAATATAACTCTTAAAATAAAGTATAAAGTTAAAAATAAAATCAAAAGAACTTCATATTTAATAGGTATTTAGATGAAAAGTAAGTATTTAACAATTAATATAAAGTAATAAAACAGTGTTAAATTGTAGATTAATATATTGTTTTTATGGTAATATTATATATGTTGAAGTTCTTACAATAAATACAATATATTAAGTTTATATATAAATAGATACATATAGAAAGGGTGCCCAATATGGAAAAAAAGAAAAATATTTCAATGGCTGTAATTAAAAGATTACCTAAATATCATAGATATTTATCGGAATTGTTGAAAAATGATGTAGATAGAATATCATCTAAAGAATTAAGCGAAAAGATAGGATTTACAGCATCTCAGATACGTCAAGATTTAAATTGCTTTGGCGATTTTGGACAACAAGGTTACGGATATAATGTCAGAGAGCTTTATAATCAAATAAGCAATATATTAGGTTTGCAGAATGATTATAATACTGTAATAGTAGGTGCTGGTAATATTGGTCAAGCGATAGCTAATTATAGTCATTTTGAAAAATTAGGATTTTCTACTACAGCTATATTTGATGCAAATCCTAAACTTATAGGAATTAAATTAAGAGATATAGAAATAAGAGATATAGATGAACTACCTAAGTATTTAGAAGAGAATTCAGTTGATATAGGGATGATATGCGTTCCAAAAGCTAACGCTCAAAAAGTTTGCGATGAGCTTATAGAGGGTGGAGTAAAAGGAGTTTGGAATTTTGCACCGGTTGATTTAATAGCTCCTAAAAATATAGTTATAGAAAATGTTCATTTAAGTGAGAGTTTATTAACTTTAGTGTATTTATTAAATCAAGCAGAAAAATAATTAATATTTGTTAAAAAATACACAAAATGTATTGAAAAAAATTTAACAAACACTTATAATTATAATTGAAGTGGAAACTTCAATTATTTTTTAAAATTTATTGTGATAAAGTTAACAAACAATTAACATAAATTTCAATAAAAGTATATTATTTAACGGTATAAAATGGTTATTATTATATTAATACTTATTAATGAGAAGGGAGAATTTTAATATGGAACTAAAAAATGTGATGGTTGAAAAAGAGGGACATATTACAATTTTAACAATAAACAGACCTAAAGCATTAAATGCATTAAATTCAGAAACTTTAAATGATCTATACAAAGCAGTTTGTGATGTGGAACAAGATGATGATACATATGTAGTAATTTTAACAGGTTCTGGAGAAAAAGCTTTTGTTGCAGGTGCTGACATTTCAGAAATGAAAGACTTCAATAGAGAAAAAGGTCAATACTATGGAGAATTAGGAAATAGAGTATTTAGAAGAATAGAAAAAATGGATAAGCCAGTAATAGCTGCTATACCAGGTTTTGCATTAGGTGGTGGTTGCGAATTGGCTATGGCTTGTGATATAAGAATAGCTTCAGAAAAAGCTAAATTTGGACAACCGGAAGTTAGTTTAGGAATTACTCCAGGTTTTGGTGGAACTCAAAGGTTACCAAGAACTGTGGGAGAAGGTAAAGCAAAAGAGCTTATTTATACTGGAAATATAATAAAAGCTGAAGAAGCTTTAAGAGTAGGTCTTGTTAATAAAATGGTTGAACATGAAAAATTAATGGAAGAAACTAAAATAATGGCTAATAAAATAGCTAGCAATGCTCCAATAGCGGTTAAGCTTTGCAAAGATGCTATAAATAGAGGAATGCAAGTTGAGATAGATGAAGCACTAACTATAGAATCAGAAGACTTTGGAAAATGTTTTGACACACAAGATCAAAAAGAAGGAATGAATGCTTTTATAGAAAGAAGAGATAAACATTTTGAAAATAAATAATATTTGGAGTTAACTTAAGGAGGTAAATTAAATGAATTTCCAATTAACTAGAGAACAAGAATTAGTAAGACAAATGGTTAAAGAATTTGCAGAAAATGAAGTAAAGCCAATAGCTGCTGAAATTGATGAAACAGAAGAATTTCCAATGGAAAACGTTAAGAAAATGGCTAAATTAGGTATGATGGGAATTCCTTTCTCAACAGAATATGGTGGAGCAGGTGGAGATACATTATCTTATATACTTGCTGTTGAAGAATTATCAAAAGTATGTGGTACACATGGAGTTATACTTTCAGCTCATACGTCATTATGTGCATCATTAATAGATCAATTTGGAACACCAGCACAAAAAGAAAAATATTTAGCACCATTAGCTAAAGGAGAAAAAATAGGTGCATTTGGTTTAACTGAACCAGGGGCGGGAACTGATGCATCAGGACAACAAACGACTGCTATTTTAGATGGAGATAATTATATATTAAATGGATCAAAGATATTTATCACAAACGGTGGAGTTGCAGATGTATTCATAATATTTGCTATGACAGATAAGAGTAAAGGAACCAAAGGAATTTCTGCATTCATAGTTGAAAAAGATTTCAAGGGTTTCTCAATAGGAAAAGTTGAAAATAAAATGGGAATAAGAGCCTCTTCAACTACTGAACTAATTATGGAAGATTGCATAGTTCCAAAAGAAAATTTAATTGGTAAAGAAGGAAAAGGTTTTGGTATAGCAATGAAAACTCTTGATGGAGGAAGAATTGGTATAGCTTCACAAGCATTGGGACTTGCAGAAGGTGCATTAGATGAAGCAAAGGCATATATGAAAGAAAGAAAGCAATTTGGAAGATCATTAACAGCATTCCAAGGATTACAATGGATGGTTGCTGATATGGACGTTAAGATAGAGGCAACTAGATATTTAGTATATAAAGCTGCGTGGCTTAAAGATCAAGGACTTCCATATTCATTAGATGCAGCTAGAGCTAAATTATTTGCAGCAGATGTTGCTATGGAAGTTACAACTAAAGCTGTTCAATTATTTGGTGGTTATGGATACACTAAGGAATATCCAGTTGAGAGATTAATGAGAGATGCTAAGATAACAGAAATTTATGAAGGAACTTCTCAAGTCCAAAAAATGGTTATTGCAGCAAGTGTTTTAAGATAATTTAGGGGGTATAATGGAATGAATATAGTAGTTTGCTTAAAACAAGTACCAGATACAACTGTAGTTAAAAT
>X256_Zander__coassemble_34_pt1 | contig 29008 bp, 21 predicted proteins | sample X256_Zander__metabat2_high_PE_003 | metagenome-assembled genome bin X256_Zander | reverse complement strand
TTTTAGCAAGCTTTATTCTAGCATTGTTAGCTGCCATAGCTGCTTGTCTGAAAATTTCATCAACTTGCTCTTGAGTATATGTAGCAAATTGTTTTTGTGCTTCTCTTAATTGTTGAATTCTTAATGTTAATTCTTGAGCATTAGTTACTGCCATCTGTTATTCCTCCTGAATGTTATAAAAAATTTATATTTAAATTTTATTATTTTTTAATCTTATGACATTATTCTATATTATTGTCTAAAATTTATCAAACTTACTAAACCTTATTTCGTTAAATTTTTTTCAATTTTAAAGGTTTTCATATTAAATTTTCAAGCTATAATTAATTTTTTCAAATAATTTTTAACTATCTTCTAGTAAAAAATGTATTAATTTAAATAATTGATTAAAATTTCTCAAGATTGTTTGTTAATTATCATTTTGATTTCAAAAATATGTTATTTAAAATAAAGTGAGGTTACGCTTTTTGTTTTTATAACCTCTCATATTTTATAAAATAATTTATTTAAGTATATATTTAACTTTAGAATTTAAAAATATACTATTAGGAACTTCTCTATTTAGTTTATTTAATATTTTTTTAGCTTTTTCTATATCTCCTAATTTATATTTCATTAATCCATAGTTGTATAATGAATCATCATAATAATTACAGTTTTTAAAATTTGATATATATTTTTCATAATATTTTTCTGCTAAAAAGTTATTATTAATTTTTTCAGCACATACTGCCGAAAAAAATATTGATTCTCCTACTAAAGTAGTTTGTTCCCCTTTTTCAGAAATATACAAAAAATCATCTAAAGCTTTTTCATGCTCTTCTTTTTTCAAAGAATTTATAGCTCTTAAAAAAACCTCGCCTTCATCCATGTCTGCATCTTTTTCATTTAAAATATTATTTTCATTTATACTATTATTTAAATTAATTTTACTATCAACAAATTTATATCCTTCAAGTTGGGTGTTTAATATATTTTTTTCGTTAACAGTATTAATCAAGTTTTGTTCTATTTTTGAAATATTTTTTTCATAGTTTACTATTGTATCTTCTTGTTTTGATATGTTTTTATAATTAAATGTATTATTAAGTATTGAAAGAGATGCTACTGTTCCTAAAACCCCTATTATTTTTTTTCTTTTAATTGTCCAATTTTTATATATATTAATATGTCTACAATCTATTTCTTTTAAAAGTTTAAAATATTTATCATTCTGCTTATCAAATAACATAGCTTTATCTAAGAACTCTTTTGATATGTCATATTTCTTAAGATTATAATAGGAAATAGCTATTATAATATATGGTTCTATTAACTCATGATTTTTTTTTATAATATCTTCAAATATTTTTATTGTTTCTTTATATTTTCCTAGTTCAATACTTTCAATTCCTTTGTTATAAAGCATAATAAAACTTTTGAATTCTTCACTTTTTAATTCATTCAAGTAATTATTAGCTATGTTATTTTCTTTAATATATCCATAACTTTTATTCCAAAAATAATAAGACCTTTCAAAATTGCAATTTTTATACTCACACATCCCTATTAAATTTAAAGCTTCTATGTTCTCTTTATTTAGCATAATACTTCTTTTTAAATATTCTATACTTTGTGTTAAGTAATTTTCTTCTAAAAAATTGAGAGCATGATTATAATAAGTTTTAGATAATTCCTTAAACTCAATCATATTTTCCTCCTTATTTTAAGGATTATTTTCTATAAACCCCTCTGCTTTTTTTATATTATCATTAATAACCTTGCAGCTATAATCTATTTTAGTTTTTAATACTATATCATCACTTTCATCTGTGAATCTATTTATTTCTTTTATTTGATTTTTAATAAAACTTATTGTACTTATAAGAACCTCAAGATTTTTGTTTTGTTTGTCCACTTCTAGATTTAGATCTATAATTTTAAAATCTTTATCCTTTAATTCTTCTTTCAGTATTTTTAGATTTACAAAGCTCTTTTCACAATTTTTTTCTAATTGAATAATTTTTTCTTCCACTATTTTTAAAGGATTATATTCTTCATCAAAATTAAAATTACTATATTTTAAAGTTTTAGGCTTAAAATTTTCTAATTCCTTTTCAAAATTTAACACCTTAATTCTCCTATTAGCTTGTTTATATAATATTTTTACTTCTTAAATTCATTTTTTATACTATATTTTAATAAGTATAAAAAAATAAAAAGCTTAATATTTTAAAATCATCCTAAATAAAGGATACAGATTATTAAATACAAAGCTCTTTATTCTTAACTTTTAATGCTATAATATATTCATTTTTCTTTTAAAATCTTCTATAAATTTAAATATTTCTTTTTTATCTTCTTCAGACAATTCTCCTCTTCCTAATCTATCACTAAGAGATAATAAACTTACTTCTCCTAAATCTGCTTCTTTTTTTAAACCTTCCAAATCACTAAAAGGTAAATTTTTGTTTATATAAAAGGTATGCATATGATATTTAACTAGAATCACTACTTTTTTTATAAATTCTCTTTCTTCTGTTAAATCTTTTAAAATATCATCTGCTAATTTAGCACCAACAAAATCATGTTGATAAGAAGTTATTTTGCCTTTTCTAATTTTTGTTGTAGTTATTTTACCTATATCATGAAGTAACGCTGCCCACATAAGCACTTTAGGATTTTTACTTTTATCTTTTATTTTTGAAGCTTCATCAACTACCATCATGGTATGTTGCCAAACATCGCCTTCAGGATGATACTTAGGATTTTGTTCTATTTGTTTTAACTTAAAAATAGTTTCTAATTTATTATTAAGTTTATTTTGATGCATAAGTTCATTTAAATATTTTGATGGTTTAATATCATTGAGTAAGTGATTTGTAATTTCATTAAATAAATTCTTATCATCCATTCTAAATTCCTCCACCTAAAAATTAATGTAAAAATAGTTTTTGTTAATTATAATTATAATATAGATAATTTTTTAAGAATATCGATAGATTTTTAAATATCTTGAATTATCAAATTAAGTGCAACAATTAATTTCATTCCAAAAAATTTACCCCCTTTATAAGAACAGTTTTATCTATTTTAACTGTCCATCTTAAAGAGAGTCTATTACTATAATTATGTATTATTTTATATTTTAAAAGTTGAATGTTTTTTAAACTAATTCATTCTCGGATCTTCAATTATTTTCCCATCATTTGTTACTAAAAGCCACGTTAAAGTTCCTGTTCCACCTTGTTCTATCATTGTCTTTGAACTTAATTTTATGTAATATCCTTTTTTGTCACCTGAAATATATGGTTCTTCTTTATATGAGTATAAAATATTTCCTTTTTGTGTTCCATATTTTTGTTTAGCTATCTCAATAGCTTTTTGCGGAGTAAAATTTGATGATTCATTTTGTTTTTTATTTTCATTTGTACTTTTATTTTGATTGGTATTTTTATTTTTTATAGTATTTTTATTTAAATCTTTAGAATTATTTTTTTCTTCTTTTTTATTTTTTTGTTCATTTATATTGTTAGCAATTTCTTTTTCATCTTTTCTATTTTGATAGTCATTCTTTAAATTATTTGTATCATTATTATTTATAGAAGCTTCTACTTTTGCTTTTTCGTTTTGATTCTCATTTTTATTGTTATTACAACCTACAAACATAGCTGTTGAAAGAGTTATTAACATCATAATTGCTATGATCGATTTCTTTTTCATAATTTTCCTCCTAGTATTTTTCTACTATAAACATATTACTTAATGATTATATACATAATATACTAAAATTCAGTGTATTTTTGGTTACAAATTGAAGTATATTTGGCTAATTTAAAATTTTTTATATAAAATTCACATAGATACATCTTGTATTTGTAAATTTTCAACAAAATTAGTTCATTTTAAAACTTAATTATTATATAATAATTAAATATATAACATCAAAGGCTTTATCTTAATCAGGAGGTGTAACTTGAAAAAAAATAAAAAGAAACTATTTATACTTACACGAAAAAGTAGACTTTATCTTTCCGTTATAGCCATAACCATTGTTTTTTTTCTACTTATTATAAGATTATTTTATTTAATGGTTATAGAACATTCTACTCTTTCTAATAAAGCTAATGAACAATGGACAAACGAAATTAAAATAGATGCTAGACGTGGTAAAATTTTAGATAGAAATAATTTAGACTTAGCTGTTAGTGCTAATGTTTATAGAGTGGATTTAGATTTAAAGACTTTAAGAGAAGACGAAGCAAACAGAAAAGCTTCTATTAAAGATTTAAGTAAAAAATTAGCTGACATTTTAAATTTAAAACAAGATGTAGTAAAACAAAAGCTAAATGCTAAGCTTCCTAGTGGACAACCTGCTAACTCTACAACTTTAGCAAGAAGAATAGAAAAAGAACCTGCTAATGAAATTAAAGCTTTAAAAGTAAGGGGAATTATAATATCTCAAGATACTAAGAGATATTATGTAAATAATAATTTACTTTCACATGTATTAGGTTTTACAGATTCAGACGGTCAAGGGCTGGCTGGAGTAGAATTGAAATATAATAAAGAACTATCTGGTATTCCTGGAATGAGAATAAGCGAAGTTGATAGACAAAATGATTCTCTCCCTTATTGTGAATCAACATTTACTCCACCTATTAATGGTAAAGATATTACCTTAACAATAGATGAACGTCTTCAAAACATAGCTGATAAATATGCAGAAAAAGCTTTACTAGATAACAAAGCAAAATCTACAACTATTATAATGATGGATCCTAAAACAGGCGAAGTATTAGCCTTGGCTAACAAACCTGATTTTAATCCTAACTGTCCTTATGAAGGTTATGAAAAGTTTGATGGTAAAACCAAATTTGATAAACTTCAACAAATGTGGAGAAACTTTGCTGTTAGCAATGCATTCGAATCTGGCTCAATTTTTAAAGTAATTACTTCTATAAGTGCTCTAGAAGAAGGTGTTGCTGGTGGAAATGAAACTTACTACTGTTCTGGCTATAAAAAATATCCCAATGTAGGTAATCCAGTTCATTGTTGGAAACATAGTGGTCATGGAACTCAAACCTTTGTTAAAACCCTTGAAAATTCTTGCAATGTAGCCTTTATGGATATTGGAGCAAAGCTAGGAAAAGAAAAATTAAATAAACATCTAAAAGAACTTGGTCTTGGAAAATTAACTGGAATTGATTTACCTGGAGAAACTAAAGGAATTCTTAAGCCTTGTGCGGAAATGTCAGATATGGATCTTGGAACTATAGCTTTTGGTCAAACAGATACTTTGAATATTATGCAATATATGGCTGCATTCAACGCTGTTGCTAACAATGGCACATGGATTCAACCTCATGTTATGAAAAATATATCCCATATAAATGATAAAGGTGATAGAATTATTGATCAAGCTTTTACTCCTAAAACAAAAAATGTTGCTTCAGAAGAAAAAACAAAGCAACTTAGAGGATGTCTTAGAAAAGTTGTATCTGAGGGTTCAGCTAAATGTGCAAACGTTCCAGGACTCGACGTAGGTGGAAAAACTGGTACTGCCGAAAAAGTATCAAATGGGACTTACGGTGAAAAAAAAATTGCTACATTTGCAGCTATGGCTCCTAGTGATAATCCTAAATTAACACTTTTAGTTTTAATAAACGAACCTTCTGCCGGTGAATATTTTGGTGGATTAATCGCTACACCTATAGCTAAACCAGTTTTAGAAGAAGCCTTTAACTCCTTAAGTTTAAAATAAATTTACATAAAAAAAACTATTTGTATTTTACTTACAAATAGTTTTTTGTTTTATGTACTTTTGATTTAATTGAAAAAATTATTAAATTAAATTCAAAAAGCTACGATTTTAATAATATAAAATTTAATTTTATTTAACTTGGGGGATTAATATTTTGAAAAAAAATAATTGTAAAAATATCCTACTTTCAAAAAAGCTAAGATTAAAATTTTCTGCTTTAGCTTTAACTTTTATTTTTATTTTATTGATAATAAGATTATTTTATTTAATGATTTTACAACATTCCTTTCTTTCCCAAAAAGCTAATGATCAATGTACTAATGAAGTAAATATAAAAGCTAGACGTGGAAACATATTAGATAGAAACGGTTTAAAATTAGCCGTAAGTGCTAATGTTTATAGAGTAGACTTAGATTTAAAAACTTTGAGGGAAGATAGTTTAAAAAAGAATTTTTCATTAGAACACATAGCAGAGGATTTATCAAAAATACTTAATCTTTCTAAAGAGTATATTATAAGTAAAATAAATTTTACTTATTCAAATGGTAAACCAGCTAATTCTATAACTTTAGTTAGAAGAATAGAAAAAGAAGAAGCTCTTAAAGTAAAAGATTTGAAGCAAAGAAGTATTATTGTATCGCAAGATACTAAAAGATATTACGTTAACAATAATCTTCTTGCTCATACTCTAGGTGTTACCGATGTAGATGGTGATGGATTATCTGGAATAGAATTAAAATATAATAAGGAACTTTCTGGCATTCCAGGAATTAGAATTAAAAATGTAGATGGTGAAAATAAGGATTTACCTTATACAACTTGTACATTTTCTCCTCAAATCAATGGAAAGGACATATCATTAACTATAGATGAAAGATTTCAAACAATAGCTGATAAATCTGCAACTAAAGCATTAATTAATAACAAGGCAAAATCTGTAAGTATAATTATTATGGACCCTAAATCTGGTGATATTTTAGCTTTAGCTAATAAGCCAGACTTTAATCCTAATTTTCCTTATGAGGGATATGAGAAATTCAAGGGGAAAAATAAATACGAGAAAATTCAAAATATGTGGAAAAACGATGCAGTTAACAATTCTTTTGAACCTGGTTCAATTTTTAAAGTTATAACTTCTGCAGCTGCCATAGAAGAAGGAATTGCTGGCAATAATGAAACTTACTATTGCCCTGGGTATAAAAAATATAAAGGCGTATCTTCACCAGTAAGATGTTGGAAGTCTAATGGTCATGGAACAGAAAATTTTGTTCAGACTTTAGAAAAGTCCTGTAATGTTGCCTTTATGGATATAGCATCTAAACTCGGTAAAAATAATTTAGATAACTATATTAGAAAATTTGGTTTTGGTAAATTAACAAATATAGATTTACCTGGAGAAACTTTAGGCATATTAAAAAATGTTCAAGACATGTCAGATATGGATTTAGGTACTATTTCCTTTGGACAAACCAATACTGTAAATGCAATTCAATATATGGCTGCTTTTAATGCTATTGCAAATGATGGTATTTTGATTCAACCTCACATAATGAAAGAGATTTCTCATATTGATGAAAATAGTAAAAAAATAATAGATAGATCTTTTAAATCATCTAATGATAAGATTATTTCTCCTGAAACCTCTCAAAAACTTAGAGGTTTTCTTGAGAAAGTAGTATCAGAAGGTTCTGCTAAAAGCACTTATATTCCTAATTTTCATATAGGTGGTAAAACAGGGACAGGTGAAAAAGTTTGCAACGGTAAATATAAAGATGGTAAATATGTTTCATCATTTGCTGGGATGGCTCCTTGTAACAATCCTAAGGTAACTGTTTTAGTTATAATTAATGAACCTTCTGCAGGAGAACATTTCGGTGGTGTAATAGCAACCCCCATTGCTAAAGATATTTTTTTAGATTTATCAAATTATATAAATTTTAATAATTAATATCGATACTGTATCATTTATTTTTAAATAATTGATATAGTATTTTTTATTTTAAAAACATAAATATCAAAAGTGTGTTTAAATTCATACTATAAATTAAAAAAAGGAGAAAACGCTATATGGATATACTAATGAAAAATATACTATCAATTTGCGACCAACATTACCATCCTTTATTAAATCTAAAGAATGTTATTGGGGTAGGTCTCGGTTTTAAGTACACAAATTATGTAAACACAAATACACCTTGTATTCATGTTTTAGTTGATAAAAAAGTACATTGTAATTGTATTTGTAAAAATAATATAATTCCTAAAAAACACAAAGGAATTTTAACAGACGTAATAGAAGTTGGAAATATAAGTCAACTAAAAGATTCTTTACCTAATAAGTATCGTCCACTAGTAGGTGGATGTAGTATAAGTGCTGTTGCTAAAACTACAGGATCTGGAACGCTTGGATGTATTGTTGAAAAAAAATCATTAGGTAAAAAAGAGTACTTTATTTTAAGTAACAACCATATACTTGCAGCTAATAATATTAATTCTAAAGGTACTCCTATCATACAACCAACCTACGAACATCATGGAAATAAAAATACTGATGTTATTGCCAAGTTATATGATTATGTGGAACTCAAATTTATTAGTGGTTCTTCACAACCTGAAAACTTTGCTGATTGTGCTATAGCTAAAATAACTGACCCTTCTTTTGTTTCTGATAAAATAGCAGTAATTAACAAAGATATTGAAGATATAGATATTGCAAAACTTGAAGAAAGAGTTCAAAAAGTTGGTTTTGCTTCTGGTTTAACAACTGGTAAGGTTGTTACTACAGGTGTAACTATGACTATTGATTGTCATGTTGGTCATTCAACTAAAAAAGCATTATTTAAAAATCAAAAAATAGCTAGTTTTCATTCGTTGCCTGGAGATTCTGGGAGCATAGTTTTAAACCATTCTCATGAAGCCGTAGGACTTTTATGGGGTGGGTCGTCTAAAGCAGGAGCTTTCTGTGAAATAAAATATGTTTTAAATGCTTTAGGTGTTAATATAATAAATTTATAATTTATTATATTTGTTTTCATAGATAATGTTATTGTAATTTTGTCTTCAAAATTTAAAAAGGAAAGAACTTAAATAAATTATAAATTTTAAGGTTCTTTCCTTTTTAATTCCTATTGTTTAGGATAATTTAAAGTTTTTACTATTCTATCATATCCTATTATTGTATTTTCAAAAATATTTTTTGCTTCATTTATAAATTCATTAGGTTCTATTAATGCTGGACTAAAATGTGTTAAAAGAAGTTCTTTAACATTTCCTTCTTTAGCTAATAATGCGGCTTCTTGAAAAGTCATATGTTTATTTTTTATAGCTTTAGGTAAATCCTTAAAACTTCCATAAGTTCCTTCACATATAAATAAATCACTTTCATCTATAACTTCTTTTATGCTACTTAACGGTCTAGTATCTGTTATATAGCTTATCTTTATTCCTTTTCTATTTTCTCCAATTACTAAGCTAGGATTATAAGTTATACCATCTAACTCTATAGCTTCTCCCTTTTGAAGCTTATTCCACAAACTTTTAGGCACATTATTCATTAATGCTTTATTAACATCAAACTTAGGTTTCCTCTTTATATAAAAACTATATCCTATACAAGGGGCAGAATGATCTAATTCTAAAGTCTTAACTAATATATTATCTCCTAAAATATTTATTTTATTAGGATTTTCTATTATTTTAATTTCATATGGAAGATACGGAGCAATAACTCTTAAACCATTTATAGCCTCTTCTATTCCTAATGGACCTATTATCGTTAACGGTTCAAGTCTTCCACTATTACCTATAGTAGCTAAAAGTCCCGGTAATCCTACTATATGGTCACCATGTATATGAGTTATACATATAACATCTATTGTTTTAAATCCCCACCCTAAAATTCTCATAGAAACTTGAGTTCCTTCACCACAATCTACTAATATTTTTCTTCCTTCATAATTAATGAGTGCTGAAGATAAATACCTATTTACCATAGGCATTCCACCACCACATCCTAAAAGACATAAGTCTACCAAATTAATCATCTTCCTTTTTTAATTATTTAGCTTGTTTTACAAGAAGCACTATTATAAATTGGCTTCCTATGCTTATTTTACCTTTAAATTTTATCTTTCCATTTTCACTTTATTTTTACGCTTAATTATACAAAAAATGAAAATTTAATTACTAAGAGAGTGCTTAATTGCAAGCACTCTCTTTAATATTATGTTTAAAAGCTTAATGAATCATTCAAAACAATCTCAATATTGCTTTCACAAGATTTTACTTGCTTTTCTTCAAAATTATTTTTAAAAGCAACACTTAACATAAGCTTTATTCTATTTAATTGATTAACTTCACTACTACCTGGATCATAATCTACCGCTACTATATTAGCTTCTTTATACTTTTCTTTTAAAGCTTTTATCATACCTTTACCAGTAACATGATTAGGTAGACATGCAAAAGGTTGCATACAAATTATATTATTTGCTCCCTCTTCAATAAGTTCTATCATTTCAGCAGTTAAAAACCAACCCTCTCCCGTTTGATTTCCTATTGAAAGAATTTCACTTGCCTTATCTGCTAAATAATTTATAGTGCTTGGAGATTTAAATCTTTTACTATCTTTTAAAGCTTCTACCATAGGTTTTCTATAATGTTCTATTAACTTTATAGAAAGACCGCCTAATATTTGCTTAATTTTAGAACCAGATAAACATTTATATTTAAAATCAGCATCATAGGAACAATATAAAAAGAAATCTAAAAGCCCAGGCATTATAGCCTCTGCTCCTTCACTTTCTACTATATCAACCACATTATTATTGGCAAGAGGATGGAATTTAACTAAAATTTCTCCTACAAGACCTACTTTAGGCTTTTTAATATCTTGTAATTCTAAGTTATCAAAGTCTTCTACTATATTCTTAACATCTCGTTTAAAATCACTAAAGCCACCATTAACTAAAGTATTTTTACATTTTTTCTCCCATTTCTTATGTAACTCATTAGAACTACCTTTTACTTTTTCATAAGGTCTTGTTCTATAAACACACTTCATAAGTAAATCACCATAACAAATAGCTAGTAACATTTTTCTTACAAGAGCTGGCGATAATTTAAATCCTGGATTTTTTTCAAATCCTTGAGCACTTAAAGAAATTACAGGTATTTGTTCATAGCCAGCATCCTTTAATGCCTTTCTTAAAAGTGCTATATAATTTGTAGCCCTACATCCCCCACCAGTTTGAGAAATTATAACAGCAGTTTTATTTGGATCATATTTCCCTGACTTTATTGCACTTATTAATGAACCTATAACTATTATTGAAGGGTAGCATACATCATTATTAACATACTTTAATCCCTCTTCTACTGCGTTTTTATCATTATAAGGAAGAACTTCTACATTGTAACCATATTTCTTAAATACATCCTTGAAAAAAGTAAAATGTATTGGTGACATATCTGATGTTAAAATTGTATAATCTTTTTTCATTTCTTTTGTAAAAACAACTCTGTTATTATATAGATTTTTCTTTACAGGAACATAATTATTTCTTTTTCTTTCTTCTAAAGCTGCTTTTAGTGAACGAATTCTTATTTTTATAGCACCTAAATTTGTTCCTTCATCTATTTTTAATATTGTATATATTCTTCCACTACTATGAAGAATTTCTTCAACTTGATCACTAGTTATTGCATCTAATCCACAGCCAAAAGAATTTAATTGTATAAGTTCTAAGTTACTCTCTTTTGCAACTACTGAAGCTGCACCATAAAGCCTTGAATGATATACCCATTGATCAACAACTCTTAATGGTCGTTCTATATTTGCTAAATGCGATATGCTATCTTCAGAAAGGACTGATATTCCAAATGAATTTATTAAATCTGGTATTCCATGATTTATTTCTGGATCTACATGATAAGGTCTACCACTTAAAACAACTCCAATTTCTCCAGCTTCATTTAACTTTTGAATAACTTCCTCGCCTTTTTTTCTAACATCATCTTTATAAGCATTTTGTTCATCCCAAGACTTATTTACTGCCTCTTTAATTTCACTTTTACTTATATTAAATTCTTGAAAAATATTATAAAGCCTTTTTATAAGTCTATCTTTATCTTGAAGAGATAAAAATGGATTTTTAAAGTTTATATTTTTTTCTTTTATTATATCCATATTGTTTTTAATAACTTCTGGATAAGATGTTACTATAGGACAATTATAATGATCATTACTTTCTTCATACTCTTTCTTTTCATAAGGAACACATGGATAAAATATAAAATTAACATCCTTATTTATAAGATCCATTATATGTCCATGTACAAGTTTTGCTGGATAGCAAACAGACTCTGATGGAATTGTATCTATCCCCATTTCATAAACTTCTTTAGAGCTTCTTCTTGAAAGTTCAACTCTAAAACCTAATTCCTTAAAGAAAGTTGCCCAAAACGGATAATTTTCATAAGTATTAAGAACTCTTGGTATTCCAACAACTCCTCTTTTAGCCTCTTCTATCTTAAGCGGCTTATATGAAAATAATCTTTTATACTTATAATTATAAAGATTTTCTGCTTTTTGCTTTTTAACCTCTAATCCTGCTCCACGCTCACATCTATTACCTGAAATAAAATTGCTTCCATCATTAAATTTATTTATAGTTAGTAAACAATTATTGTTACATAAACCACATCTTCTTATTTCAGTATCTATATTAAAATTATTTAATTCATCTATGCTTTTTATGGATGACTTTTTATTGTCTTCATATCTTTCCTTAGAAATCATAGCAGCTCCAAAAGCTCCCATTAACCCTGCAATATCTGGTTTTACAACTTCTCTACCTGATACTAATTCAAAAGCACGTAAAACTCCATCATTGTAAAAAGTTCCACCTTGAACTATTATTTTTTCTCCCATATCCTTAGGGTCTCTCATTTTTATAACCTTAAATAAAGCGTTTTTTATTACTGAATAACAAAGTCCTGATGAAATATCACCAAGTGTTGCACCTTCTTTTTGTGCTTGCTTAACTCTTGAGTTCATGAATACCGTACAACGAGAACCTAAATCTACAGGTTTTTTAGCAAGCAATGCTTCTTTAGCAAAATCTTTAACTGGTAAATTTAGCGATTTTCCAAAACCTTCTATAAATGAACCACAACCTGAAGAACAAGCTTCATTTAAAAGTATACTATCTATAACCCCATCCTTTACCTTTAGACATTTCATATCTTGACCACCAATATCTAAAATAAAGTTTACTCCTTCTAAAAAGTGCTCTGCTCCCTTATAATGTGCTATTGTTTCAACCTCTCCTATATCAACGGATAAAGCTTTTTGTATTAACGCTTCCCCGTAGCCTGTAACTGTTGCATTAGCTATGTAAGCATCTTTAGGTAATTGTTTATATAAATTCTTCAATATCTCAATAGTCATTTTTAATGGTTTTCCATTATTGTTACCATAATGAGAAAAAATAAGATTTTCATCTTCGTCAATAAGTACAACTTTTGTAGTAGTTGAGCCTGCATCTATGCCTAAAAAACATTTTCCTTTAATATCTCTAATATCTTTTTTTAAAACTTTATTTTTATCATGTCTATTTTTAAAATTTTCATATTCTTTTTTATTTTTAAATAAAGGTCTTAATCTTTCAATTTCACTATCTTCTAAAGAACTTATACCTTTTACTATTTCTTTTAAATCTGAAAACTTTATTTTTTTCTCCCCTCTTGAGCTTAATGCCGCACCTTTAGCTACAAATAGTTGAGAATTTTTAGGAAATATTATTTCATCTTGCTTTAAATTTAAAGTTTCTATAAATCTATTTCTAAGCTCTGATAGAAAGTATAAGGGACCACCTAAAAAAGCAACCTTTCCTTTTATAGGTTTTCCACATGCTAAACCACTTATAGTTTGATTTACAACCGCTTGAAAAATTGATGCTGCTATATCCTCTTTTTTTGCACCCTCATTTATTAAAGGTTGAATATCCGTTTTAGCAAACACTCCACATCTAGCAGCAATAGGATATATATTGCTATGTTTTTTTGCTAATTCATTTAATCCACTAGCATCCGTTTCTAATAAAACTGCCATCTGATCTATAAATGCTCCAGTACCTCCTGCACAAGTACCATTCATTCTTTGATCTATTCCACCTGTAAAATATGTTATCTTAGCATCTTCCCCACCTAATTCAATGGCAACATCTACACTATTTACAAAAGTTTCTATTGTTTTAGTACATGCTATTACTTCTTGAACAAAAGGTACATTCAGCCACTTTGAAACAGAAAGACCTCCAGACCCCGTTACATTTATAGTAATTTCCCCTTGAAAATTTTCATAAGCTTCATTTATTAAATTTATAATAGTATTTCTAATATCTGAAAAGTGCCTTTCATATTTGCTGAAAACTATATTATTATTAGAATCTAATAAAACTATCTTTACCGTAGTAGATCCTACATCTAACCCTAAATTAAGAACTTTTTCCATATTATTTATCATCACCTTTCAAAATAAACTTTGACTAAAAAACATTTAATTTCATATATATATAAATAATTAGTGTTAATCTTGAGAAGGTATAGTAAAACTCACCCTTCTCCCCCATAATCCTTAATCACACTACTTAAAACTCATTATGTTCATAAATTTTATTTTAAAAATAATTCCTTTTACAAAATCCATAGTATATTTTTATATGTAAAAATATTTATAAATAATTTATATTTTAAATATTAATATAAGTTTAATAACAAGTAAATAAACTTGTAAAATCCAAAACTTAATTCTTTAGATTTCACAAGTTATTTTAAAGATTCTTAATTATTATAATTTTATCATATTATAAATTTAAGTTCTATTTCATTACTTTTTAAGAAAAATTAATAATTTAATACTTATAAAAACTAATCTTTATCAGCGAATATTCTCATAAGCAAATCTAAAACTCTAATATATATCCATACTAATGTTATCATTAGTCCAAATCCAGCATACCACTCCATATATTTAGGTGCACCAGCTCTACTCATTTCTACAATGAAATCTAAATCTAGTAATAGATTTAATGATGCTATTATTAATATAACTGCAGATACACCAATACCTATTGGTCCATTACTATATATATATGGTATTGTTATGCCAAATAAACCTAAAATAAAAGTTAAAAGATAAAGCAATCCAACTGCTAATGTCATTCCTATTATAGCTTTTCTAAATCTTCTACCAATTGATGGATTAAAAGCATATACAATTGTCATGCTAAAAGTTATAAGTATTGTTATTAATACTGCAAGCATTGCAATTCCTGGATAATATTGATTAGCATAAAATGAAAGGTTTCCTAATAACACTCCTTCAGCTACTGCATAAATAGGAGATGTTGCCCAAGCAATTTTAGGAACAAAAGATGTTACCAATCCCAATACTAAAGTAATTACAATAGATCCTATTAACAAAGCTGAATTTAAATATCCTAACTTTTCAAGCCAAAGATAAGAAACTATTGATGAAAATCCTAAAGCTATTAAAAGCAATATTGTTTTACCTATACTACCTCTAACAGTCATATTCTCTGAATAACTATTTCCTCTTACCTTTTCAAAACCATTTTCTAGTGCTGGATTTGCTTTGTCATTACTAAATAAACTCATTAATATCAACTCCAGTGCTCTTTAATATAATATTATTTATAATTGATTATATCATTATTGTAGGATAATATACTTAAATTGATATTAAATATTTTTAAATATTGTTTCTAATTAAGATTTTATTGCAAATTTAATATTATAAGCATATATTATTATGATTTTATTAATTTAGTATGATTAAAAATACCATTAAACTACTGAACATAACTAAATCTATTATTAATTTCTTTAAATTTTCTTTGTTTCTCTCCTTAAAAAAGTTTTTAAAAGAAAATAAAGTTAATATAAGCCCTATACTTATAAATATTATTAATAGTAATTCCATAAAGCTTCCTCCCTCAATGTAAATATTTAGATATATTTTAACGTAAATTTGAAATTTATGGAATATATTTTGATAATACAGTAAATTAAATATGTTTAAATAATTATTTAATGTTAAAATGTTAACATTTTTTTAATATGCTAAACTAAAAAAGGATTTTCATATTATTTATTGAATATAGATAATAAATGAATATTATTTATTTTTAGTTACTATTTTTTATATTTATTATGAACAAATTATATAATTTATAAGGGGGCTAATTCATGAATATTTTTAGACGACAGAAAGTCGAACATATTTTGTCACAAAATAAACAATCAAAAGATCGAAGTCTTGGAACTTTTGATTTAATACTTATGAGTATTGGTGCTGTAATAGGTACAGGGGTTATGGTTTTAACAGGCGTTATTGCTGCTAGAAATGCAGGACCTGCCGTATCATTATCTTTTATTGGTGCAGGAATAAGTTGTATATTTATTGTCCTGTGTTACGCTGAATTTTCTTCTACTATTCCAAGTGCAGGGAGTTCTTATTCTTATGTTTATGTATCGCTCGGAGAACTCTGTGCTTATCTAGTTGGTTTATGTATTGTCTTTGGATACATATTGTCTATTTCAACAGTTTCAGCAGGTTGGTCTGCTTATTTCGTTGAATTGTTAAAATCTGCAAATATAAATCTTCCAATTTCTCTTACTAAAATTCCTTCAGAAGGCGGAATAATAAACTTACCTGCTATATTTGTAATATTACTTATTACTTTCTTATTATCACAAGGAACTAAAGAAAGTAAAAAGGTAAATAACTTAATGGTATTAATTAAACTTGGAGTTATAGTATTATTCCTTGGGGTTGGAGTATTTTTTATACATAGTGAAAATTGGCACCCTTTTTCTCCATTTGGATTAACAGGTATTTTTACTGGAGCATCATCTGTATTCTTTGCTTTCACAGGATTTGATACTACAGCATCTGCTGCTGAAGAAGTTAAAGACCCTAAAAAAAGCTTACCTATAAGTTTAATAACTTCATTATTAATATGTACTGGAATTTATGTAATCGTATCCTTGGTTTTAACTGGAATTGCATTATATAATAAATTAGATGTCGCTGATGCTTTATCTTATGCTTTAATTCTAGTTGGACAAACTAAAGTTGCCGCTTTACTATCTGTTGGTGCCGTTATAGGTATTATGGCAGTAATTTTTGCAGATGCATATGGTTCTTCTCGTATTCTTTTAGCCTTAGGAAGAGATAAATTGCTTCCTAAATATTGTTGTAGTATGAATACTAAAAATGCACCTGTTTATTCTTTATGGATTATAGGAATTTTATCTGCTGTATTAGGTGGTTTTGTGAACTTAACTCAATTAGCAAACCTTGCAAATATGTGTTTATTATCAGCATATTTTCTAGTTTGTTTATCTTTAATAGTATTTAGAAAACTTAGACCTGATATTAAAAGAGGATTTACAACACCATTTGTTCCATTTTTACCTATACTAGCAATGATTTGTTGTGCATTCTTAATATTCCATCTACCTAAAATAATATGGCTTTACTTTGGAACATTTATAGCTTTAAGCGTTGCATTCTATTTCTTATACTCTTACAAAAATTCATCTATAAATAACCTAGAAGAATCTATTGAAACTGAAATAGAAGACGTAGTTTAAATTAATCGAAACCGAATATAAAATTAGTAACTATTCATAATGCTTTATTTATACATATTTTTAGATATAACAATATCAATAGTTAATTACTTTGTTTAATCGTATATATAAATATAGCAACTTTCAATAAAAAACTCTTAAAAGTTTTAAGCTTTTAAGAGTTTTTTGGTAGTTCGTAGGAGATTCGAACTCCTGATTTCACCGTGAGAGGGTGACGTCTTGACCCCTTGACCAACGAACCATGTATTTAGTTTACATTTAAAATTATACTCCTTATTTAATAAAAGTAAATTATTATTACATTTTTCAATAATCACACTTTAATCTATAAATTCAATGAATATAAAAATTTTTAAACCTTTAATTAAAATACTTAATTCTTAATTTTCTAAAATATAATTTGATAACTAAACAATATATTTTTAATTTCTTGTATATATAGTATACAAAAAAGGATTCTTAACTTGAATCCTCTTTTTAAACTAACTATAGCAGATTTTTTATAAAGCACTCTATATTGGTGCATGACATTTATCACAGGGTTTAATTCCTCTATTTTTAGCTTCCGATAATGTTATTTGTGTGGCTTTACTAGAATTGGTTTTACCACAATGATTTGTTGAATGATATTTTTTACCTGTTTCTGTTATCCAAACACTAGCTAAGTTTGAATTACTTTGCTTTACATGATTAACCTTAGAATTATTATTAGCATTTTTATTATCTTTAAATATTTCTTTTTCCTTTTCTTTATCTAATTCATCATAAGATATTGAATTAACATTAAAAGTTATATTTTTTCCATCACTAGTTACAACTATCGTTCCAGATTTATCTGTTCTATAAACTTCTGAATGAACTTGTTTTAATCTCCTTATTGTTCCTTCATTTGGATGACCATATTTATTATCTTTTCCAACGCTTATAACTGCATATTTAGGAGTTATAGTATTTAAAAAGTTTATACAACTTGAAGTTTTTGAACCATGGTGTCCAACCTTAAGTAAATCTACAGTATTTAAACTTCCTGACTTAACCATATCCATCTCACTAGTAGCCTCTGCATCACCAGTAAACAGGAAAGTTTTCTCTCCAAATTCTAATTTTAATACTATAGAATTATCATTCACCTTATCATATTGCTTTCTTGGTGCTAATATTGTGCATTTTGCTTTTCCTATATAAAACTGCTCACCAATTTTTGCTTTTATTGTACTTATATTTTTATTTTTTATTGTGGTTATTAAGTTTTCATACGTCTTAGTTGTTGCCATTTTTTGAGGTAAATAAACTTTTCCAACCTTAAAAGAATTCATAACATAACTTAATCCACCTATATGATCTTCATGAGGATGGGTTCCTATTACTACATCTAAATTTTCTATTCCTTGCTTAGATATATACTCTTTTACTAAATTTCCATCTTCATTATTACCACCATCTATTAACATAGAATTATTGCCTTGTTGAATTAATATAGAATCTGCTTGACCAACATCTATAAAACTAACTTTTATTTCATCTAAATTTTTATCCTCTTTTATCTTGATTACATTTTCTTTTATTTCATTAGCTTTTTTATCATCTTCTTTAACATTGTTATCTTTTGAAAATATACTAAGGTCCTTAGAAACATTTGTATTACTTTTAGTATTAGATGAGGTTAATGGCATAGCTCCAAAAAATAACATAAAGGTAAATACACCTAAAATACTTAAAACTTTTCCACGCTTTTTTATCTTCTTAAATTTTTTACTCTTAGCAAATAAATATCCTAAGAATAAAACTCCGCCTATTAAATTTAATTTAGCCATTATATTTGGAATTTTAAACATTAATGCAATGTACACTATTATTGCTAATGCAATAAGTAATTTTTTATTAGTAAAGATTTTATTCACTATATTTTCTCCTTCTAAAACCTTATTTTTAATATAATAAATTTTAGTTGTAAACATTTATCCTTCGTATAAAAACATAACTTTTAACTTAAAAATCAAATTAATTCAAATGAATCAATTTGATCTTTTTGTTACATTATTTAAATCTTAAATTTTAAGACAATTTCATTTAACTCTTGTGCAAATCTCTCTTGCTCTTTAGCCGTATCTGCTATTTTCTTAATTGCCTTAGTAGACTCATCAATTTTTTCTTGTATTTGGCTTGAATTTTCTGAAGATGCTTGTGCAGTTTTTGCCATATTCTGAACAGCATTGTTCACTTCATTTATGGTTGCGAAAATTTCCTCTGTCATAGATGCTAATTCCTGAGACATGTTACTTACAAATACACCGTCATCTTGATATTGGCTTCCTACAGCTATAAAATTTTCAAATTGCATTTTAACGGTATCATCCATAAACACTAATAACTCATTACTACTATTAGATAAATTATTAAATGCCAATTCTACTTTTTTTATAGTTTCTTTAACATTTAAAACTTCATTTGATGATTGTTCTGCAAGTTTTCTAACTTCATCTGCAACTATTGCAAAACCTTTTCCACTCTCTCCAGCTCTAGCAGCTTCTATGGCAGCATTTAATGCTAAAAGATTAGTTTGCTCAGATATTTGAGCAATAGTTTCTGCCATTATTTTAATATTGTTAACTATCTTTCCCTCTTCAATATCCTTTAAAATATCTTTTTCCATATTACTATAAAGATTTACAGTTTCATCAAGTACCATTTGACCGTCTATTTTTATTTTATTAGCTTTTTCTTTTATTTTTATTGAATTATTATTTCCATCATTAGCTCTATCCGATAAAGCTGATACACTAGTATCTACTTCTTCTATAGATGCCATAAGTTCTTCACTTGTAGCTGTTGTTTCTTGTATACTTGAATCTATATCTTTTATAGAATAATTAATATCTTCAAATCTATTCATCATCTCTTGTGAAGTTTTAGATAATTCTTCGCTTATCTCTTTCATATTTTTAGATTCTTTTATTAGATTTCTTATCAAAATCCCTATATTTTCTTGAGCAACATTTAATGCATTAGCAGTTTGTCCAAACTCATTATCCTCTTCAACTAGTATTGGAGTTGAAAAATCATAATTAGATACTCTACTTGCTAAACCTCTTATTTTATTCAAAGGTTCAGTTATTGATTTTATTATGATATATGAACCTAAAATAAGTATTGATAAAGTTATTAATACCATAAACATATCTACAGTAACTGATGTATTTACCATTTTTTTATTATTATTCATAGATTCTTTTGCCCATTCATTATTTAGTTTTACCAAATTCTCTAGTTTCACCATTACTTTGTTTTTTAAGTCTGTAACTTTCTCAAACTCTTCAATTGCTTCTTGTTTTTTACCTTCGCATACAAGTTTTATGTAATTACTTCTACATTTTCTATATACATCTAGACTATTACAAAACTCTTTAAATATTTTTTTATCCTCTTCAGTAAATACCGAAGCTTCATAATCAGATATATATTGATTGTTTTGATTACTAAGGTCTTTGTCCACTTTTAGCAATTCATCTATTTTAATTTTATCGTCAACATAAACTAATAATTGCGCATTTGAATAAACATTTAACAAATTCTTATATACATTATTTATTGAAACTATACCCATTACATTATAATCATACATTTTGTTTGTATTTTTATTTATTTTATTTAAGTTTATTAAGTTTACTCCAATAATTATAATTATTATAATTGCAATTATTAGAAAACCACTTTTTAATTTTGTTGATATTTTTAAATTATTAAAAAATTTCATTTTGCCCCCTTAATTTTGTCTAAAATTTAAATAAATATTTTAATATTTTTTTAGTTTACATGTTGCTATTTTTAGTACAATAAATTAATTATCGTTTTATAAAAAAGGAGCCTTTAGTTTTAAATTTTTATTCTGTAAATATTTTATATTTTTCTAAAACAAAAAAGCACCTGCTATATAATACCTACATAACAAATACTTTCTAATTACTGTTTAAAACATTAATTTAATAGTCTTTTAGCTTCCATCATTCTTTGAAGTGCTGTAAACAAAACTATTACTGAGAATATATTAGTTATAATTCCACTCCATTTCACAATAAGTACCATTAATGAAAATAAAATAAACCCTTCCGTTCTTTCTGCAACTCCAGCTTGATAATAAAAAGATTTTATACCCTTTTTATCACTTAATGCACCTACAGTTAAAAATATAGTCATTGATAAAAGTATACACACAGTTAATACCAAAAGATTTAATCTAATGCTTGGATTTTTTAAAGCTAATGCTAATATTATTCCAACTTCTACAATTCTATCAAAAGTTATATCCATAAGAGTTCCAAAAGGTGTTGAATTATTACTGCTTCTTGCCATAGCACCATCTACTGCATCAAGATAGCCAGATATCCATAATATTACTATTGCTAGAACGTTAAAATCTAAATAAACTAATACGGATGTTATCATTCCCAAAACTAAAGCTAATAATGTAATATGATTAGCTTTTAATTTCATCTTTAAAAAGCAACTTGCTCCAAGTTCTATGGCTGGATTTGCATATTTTCTTCCATATGTATCTAACATTAAAAATTCTCCTCTATTAATATTATATTGTTTCCTTTGGAAAAACTTTTTTCTTTAAAATAATAGATATGCCTATTAATAAAATCAACAATGCTATTGAAATATAAAAACTTGTTTTTCCTATATTCATCCACTGAGAACCTATATTACTAAAAACTAAAACACCAGGTATCATCCCTATAATAGTACCTAGGAAAAAATCTCTATATCGTATACTAGTAAGACCTGACACATAACTTATTAAATCAAAGGGAAATAATGGAATTAATCTTAATAATAAAATCAAAATAAATCCTTTTTCATTTATAGAATCCTCTACTTTTTCTATTTTACCCTTAAAGGCATTTTTTATAAAATCTCTTCCTAAAAATCTAGAAATATAAAAAGATATAGTTCCCCCAAGCATAGCCCCTATGGTTGTATACAAATACCCTTTACTTATACCAAACAAAATACCACCAGCAATTGCTAAAATTGAATCTGGAAATAATGTTAAAGGAACTATAGCAAACAATAGTATATAAATAACTGGGGCTACATTTCCATAACTTTCTATAAAAGAGCTTATATTTTCAGCAGAACATCCTTTAAGAATGTTTAGCTTATTTACTATTAAAAACATTAATATAATTATTATTAATGTAAATGATATTTTAATTAAAGTTTTTGTCCTTTGGTTCATTAAATTTATTACCTTTCTTTAAATATTTCTTTAAATTTATTTATAGTTATTTTTCTGGTTATCCATTTTTTTATTAACCCCTTATTAGATTGATTTAAATCTCCTTCATTAACAATAATCTTATGATTAAATAATAAATCTAATATGTGTACTGATTTTTTACCACCTATTTTCATAGCCTCAACACAAGATTCGCAATAAGAAATTATACAATCTGCTTCTGTTGAATTTGCTCTTTTTTTCATTTGCTCACTAGCTAACTCTTTATTAGTTACAAAAACCATTCCACCAAATCCACAGCATTCTGTTTGTTCTCTATTTTTCTCAAATTCTATGTATCCTAATGACAACTCATTTAAAATTTTTCTAACAGAATTATGTATATTAGTTTCTTCTTTAATAGGGCATGGATCATGCAATGCATATGTTTCTTTTTTATTTTTATATTTATTTATAAGCTCTAAAGGAATACCTCTTTTTCCTACTACTTCATATAAAGAAACTACTTTTATATTAGGAGAATTTTCTTTTATTACTTTATAGCAATTCTCACATGCTACAATAACCTCCTTTATAGAATTCTCTTTTATAACATTATCTAATTTTGAATAATATTTTTTAAATCCTTCTTCATCTCCAAAATCTAATGTTGGCTTTCCACAACATTCAAATAAAATTGACATATCTCCTAAATTCATTTTTAAATAATTAAAAATATTTAATATAATTTCACTATTATAAGATGTTAATGCACATCCTGGTATAAATGCTTTTTTACTATTTTTATTTATGTAATTAGCTGAAAAAAAACTTGAAAAAGTATTCTTTTGGTGAAATTTAACTATAGTATATCCTAAACTGTTTAGTTCTCTTTTCTTAGTCATAAAAAGCCTTTTTCTTGCCATGAAAAAAATTCTCTTAAAGTCAATTTCTGTAGGACAAACTTCTCTGCATCTATCACAAAGCATACAAGAAAATGCTAAATCCTTATCCATCTTCTTATCATTTTTTAATTTTTCTAGCAAGTTTTTAGAATCGCTAGTAAATTTATTTATCATAGGACATACTTTAAAACATTTATTACATCCAATACATTTTTCATAATAATTTTTTATTATGTCTTTCATTTTATTATCCAAACTTATTTCATTCATATATTCTCCTCTATGAAAAAACTTAGCTTTCTTGCTTTAATGAAAACTAAGTTTTTAATCAGTTATTTATTTGTAAGTTTTTTATTTTGCTTTTCATTCCATATTTTCTTGAATACAAAAATACCAATACTTAATGCAAATAATGTTGTTAACCCTATTACCATTAATTTTATTCCACCAACAAGCATTCCTCCAACATAAGAATAAGCAATTGTTGCTGGCAATTGCCCAAGTCCTGTAGCTATAAAAAACTCTAAAAAACTCATAGACGTAAGTCCTGATGCATAACTAACTATATCAAAAGATATAAAAGGAAGTAGTCTTGCTATAAGCACTGTGTGTTTTCCATATCTACAAAAGAATTTATCTATATTATCTATAGCAAATTTACTAGTTAACTTTTCTACAACGTCTCTTCCTAAAAATCTAGCAATATAAAAACATAATGCCGCCCCAGCCATAGAACTTGCCCATGATAAAATTGCACCTCTCCACCATCCAAACAATGCTGCATTTGCAAAAGTTATTAAAAATGCAGGTAATGGTGCAACCACAGATTGTAATATCATTAATAAAAATGATATTATTGGTGCTATAGCTCCAAAGGATAATATGTATTCCTTTAACGCCTCTACATTTAACATTGAAAGATAAAATACCATTTGATTTATTGATTTTTTTATTGGTGGTATAAAATAGTATATTGAAAATGCTGTTATAACTATCAATATTTTTTTTAATAAGCCTTTATATTTATCCTTTGTTTTCACTTTTCCCTCACTTTAACAAATTTTAATTTTTAAAACTCTTCAGAAATCTATAAATAAATTATAACAATTTTCAATAAGTTTACTTATAGAAAATATAAATACTTGCTTGTTTACCTATTTGTTTTTCTTATCTATAAAAGCTAACTTTAAATATTGAAGCACAGTAAATAACATAGCACCTATTATTAAAAAATAAAAAACTAATAATCTTTTTACATTTAAAGTTGTAACAAAAAACATAAGAATAGTATTAAATACAATAGTAGATATTAAAACTATTCTATTATAACTAGTTATATTATTTCTTTGAGACATAAAATATAATAATGACATTAATGTTAGTATAGCTAAAACAGCCATATAAATTCTTATATGCTCAGTAGTTAATAATCCATCTGATAATTCTTTATTTTCAGCTATTATATATTTTTTAATTCCTATTTCTTCTTTTGATAACATCTCTAATACTATAGGACCTAATAGAAAAATAATTTGTAAAAAATAAATAATACCTAACATAAATTTTTTCATATTGTTTTCCTCGCTCTCTATCATAACAGTTACTATATATATGTCCCCCTAATTACTTATTTATATTAGCACATAAAAGTGTAAAATTTATGAAGAAGTAAATTCGTATTACAAAAAAAGTTTAACATAAACTTATGCTAAACTTTTTTAAATTATTTTATTCTATTTTAAATTTATTTACTTGCGATATCATCGATATAGTTTCTTCAGATAATGTTTGAGCACTTTTTGCAACCTCATAACTTGACTTATTTAGTTCTTCTGAAGATGCTGTAATTTCTTCTGAAGATGCTGCTATTTCTTCTGATATTGAAGAAATCTCTTCTATTTTGACTAATATATTTTCTTTACTTGAATTAATTTCTTTAAAGGCTACTGTTATTTCATTAATTTTTGGCATTACTTCTTCAACTGAGTTTGATATTTCATTAAAAGAATTCATAGATTTTTGAACTGAATCCTTTTGTTTTTCTAGTTCTATACTCATTGAATCTGTTTTGCTAACTATGTTTTTAGTACTTTTTAATAATCCTGAAATTATTTTATAAATATTTTGAGAAGAACTTCTGCTTTGCTCCGCAAGTTTTCTTATTTCTTCAGCAACCACAGCAAAACCTTTTCCTGATTCTCCTGCTCTTGCTGCTTCTATTGCGGCATTTAATGCTAAAAGGTTTGTTTGTTCTGAAATTTGATTTATTAAATCGGTTATTTCATTAACAGTTTTTATATCCCCATTCATAGAATCTATACTTTTTGCAAAATCAGCAAAACTTTCATTAAAACTACCTATGGAATCTATTAATTCTGTCATATCTTCTTTGCTTACATTAGAATTTTTATTTATTTTTTCAGACATTTGATTTATCTTATTTACACTATTAAAAACATCATTTATTTTTTCATCAAATTCATCTAAATTTCCAACTACAGCAGTTAAATCACAAGCCTGTTTACTTGTTCCATTCGCAACTTCCTCAATAGAGTTTGCTATATTATCTGTTAAAGCAGATAATTCCTCAGATACAGAAGCTAAACCTATGGCATTTTCCTCTATCTCTTTAGCTGAACCTTTTATAGTTCCAACCATTGACCCAATAGAATTTTGAGTTATATTTATAGTTTTAAATATAGAACCAACTTCATCCTTTTCTTCTAAGAATTTTTTATCTATTCTTTCAGTAAAATCACCTTCTGATAATTTTTTCATATGTTTTTCAGCTTTTTCTAATCCTTTAGTTATTTTATTACCAATAAAGATGATTAATCCAACTAATACTGATATTATTGCAATTAAAATAAAGATAAAAGCTGTTTTTAATTCTTTTAAACCTAAAACTACATCAGATTTTTTTACAGCTATACCCAAAGACCATCCAGTTATAGGAATTGGTGTATATGCAACATATTTCTCACCTCCATCTATAGTATAATCTGCTACCCCCTCTTTACCTTCAATCATACTCTTTTGAGCATTAACTAACTTAGAATATTCAGGTTCATTAGCATAATGTTTTATTGAATTAAATTTTTCTTTAACATATTTAGGGTCTTTATATGCAATATATGTTCCTTCTTTATCTAATATATAAGCTCTTCCTGAATTTAAAAAATTTATAGTATTTGCAATTTTGCTTAAGTCTTCAATTGCTCTCGTTGCTACTAATACTCCTGTTATATTTTTATTTTCATCTAAAATTGGTACTGAATAAACATTCACTATCGAATTATCTATTCTACTTTTTATAGGATCAGATATATATTTATTTCCTTTTAAAGACTCTCTAAAAAAGTCCCTATCTGAAACATCTATAACCTGACCATCTGAATAAGTTGCTTTTCCATTAACATCTACCAGTCCAATCAATTGCCAAACATGTAAATCTGCATATTTTTTTAATATTGTTTCTTTAGCCTCAACACCTATTTTAGAATTTGAAACAACTTGATTTTCTGCTACATAATTCAACTTATCTAAATTGCCTTTAAACTGAGAATTTATTTTTTCTGCAGCTAATTTACTCATAGATTTCATTAAATTATAGCTATTATTTACTAGTGCCTTTTTTGATTGGAAATATGAAAATAATGCTAATATCATACTACAAATTATTATTGCAGGTAAAATATATACTAATAATTTCACTTTTAGCTTGTTAAGGTTAAATTTTTTTAAAATCATATTAACTCCCTTTCTATATGTAATAAAATTAACGATAAATAAATTTCAATAATAAGAATTATTACTCTAACTATTTATCGAATAGTTTTTATTAAAATATTTGTTTTAAGTGAAGCTTAACATTTTTTTAACTTTTTTTAGTAGCTTTAATTATGAAATCAAGAAGGAGCTCTTACTAAAAAGTAAGAGCTCCTTCTTAATTTCATATTTTAACTTCTAAATATAACCTCTTCTTTTGAGAACATATATCTAGCAAATAAAATAGATAGAATCATATATAATACATGCCATGCAATAACTATAATAATATGTTTTACATTGTATATTCCAACTATTGCTTCTTTCATAACTGCAATAGCATTAACTACAGGTATATTAAAATACATAAATTTAAGATTTTTTCCATCCATCATAAATGGTATGTAGCATAAAAACATTAATGGTATTGTAAGTCCTCCAAGATATGAATTTGCTTCTTTCATAGATCTTGCATAAATACTTATTACTATTTCTAAGGCACTTATTGAAACTAGCACCAATATACTAAATAAAGCTATTATTAATAAAGTTTTATAAGTTATAGATACACTCATACCAACTTTTAAAACAAAAGCTGCTGATATTCCCATAGCTGCCATACTTACTGCTAGTGCAACTAATGACACTACACATATACTAGTAACTTTTCCCCATAAAATTGCTCCTCTATTACAAGAAGTTGAAAGTAATGGTTCTAATGTTCCTCTCTCTTTTTCTCCAGCACCTAAATCTGCAGCAATAGATACTGTTGGAGAAATTAAAAATATCATAAGTAAACTTGGAAGCATGTTTAATAAAGCTAGTCCAATTCCACTGTCTTTTTTATTATTAAATGCCTCTTCTGTAATTCTAAAAGGAGTTATTAAGCTTTTGCTTAATCCTTTACTTTCTATTCTTTCATTTACTACTTCTTTATAATAATTTTCAAAAATATTCTTAACTTCATTGCAAGCTATTTGAGATTTACTAGAAGTATTATCATACACTATTTTTAAGTTTGAAATTTTTTCTTCTGATAAATCCTTAGAAAAATCTTCTGGCACCTTTACTATTAAAGAAATTTTTCCATCTTTAAGTTCTTTCTCTAAATCACTATTTTCAACTATTTTTATGTTTTTTTTCTGCTGTAATAATGGCTTAACATTTGAATCTTTTGAGTCTACAAGACCTATATTAATTTGTTTATGTGCATCATTCATTTCACTCTTCATTGAAAAGTTCATTATTCCAAATAATATGGGATAAATTATAATTGGAAGAAAAATCGTAAATAATATTGTTTTCCTATCTCTAAAAATATCCTTAAGCTCTTTCCTAAGAACTATAAAAAAATCACTCATTACTTATTACCCCCTATAAGACTTACAAAAACATCTTCTAAATCATCATTGTTATATTTCTTTTTAAGTTCTGCAATCGTTCCTTCTTCTATAAATTTTCCCTTATTAATTATTACAACTCTATCACAAAGCTTTTCTACTTCTTTCATTGAATGACTAGAAAATAAAATGGTTTTTCCTTCAGATTTACATTTTAAAATAAAATCATGAACCATTCTAACAGCACTAACATCTAACCCTGTGCTTGGCTCATCTAAAAGCATAACAGATGGGTAATGAATAATTGATCTTGCAATAGACACTTTTTGTTTCATTCCTCTTGAAAACT
>X256_Zander__coassemble_31_pt1 | contig 31917 bp, 24 predicted proteins | sample X256_Zander__metabat2_high_PE_003 | metagenome-assembled genome bin X256_Zander | reverse complement strand
TTCAGAAATTTTTTGGTATGAAATTAATGGTTACATTTAATTTAATAATTCAAGTATAAAAAAAGTATCAAAAAACTTTAGTTTTATGATACTTTTATTTTTATACATAAAGTTTTATCATTTTTATTAAAAATAGTTGAAAAAAATGTATCAATACTATTTAATAGTTTAATGAGACAACTTTAAAGTTTATTTTTCATTTATAGGAGGAAAAGTTAATGATTGTAAGTTACTTAAGAGTTAGTACTAAAAAACAAAGTATTGGAAGACAAGAATTTCTATTGGATAAATTAGGAATAGAGTTTGATAGAAAATATATAGATAAACTTTCAGGAACAGTAAAAGATAGACCAAATTTGAATAAAATGATTTTTGATGTAAAAAAAGGTGATATTGTATATTGTGAAAGTTTAAGTAGGATAGGAAGAAATTTACAAGATATTATTAATATAGTAGACCAATTAAATAACAAAGGTGTTAGGGTAGTTATTATAAAGGAAGGAATTGATACTGAAAGTAGTACATATAAATTGCTTTTAGGTATTTTTGGTGCGATTGCTGAAATGGAAAGAGAAAATATACAGGAAAGAGTTATAGAAGGAATAGAAAAATGCAAATTAACAGGAATTACAAAAACAGGTAATTGGTTTGGGAGAAAGCAAAAAGAAAAAGACGACTTACCTAAAAATTTTGAAAAGTATTATAGCCAACTTTTGGACAAGCGAATAACCAAAGTTGAAATGGCTAAGCTTTTAGGGGTTGGAAGAGCTACTGTTTACAGATGGATAAAAATATATAAAGAAAATTAAAACATTACCTTTTATTAACAAATATTAATAGAATTTTTATAATTAAATAGAAGGAAAAAAGATCTCTTGCAAAGAATATACATAATATGGTAAATTAGTACTGGGGTGAGAGGTTTTTTATGAAAAAAATTAATAATATAGAAAAGAATAATCTTATTCTTGAGAAACCAGTTAAAGTCGGTATTGAAAATGCAAACATAGAAATATTTAAAGGGGTAAACAAGAATGGAAAGCCTATAATATCTAAGCTTAAACCTGTTGAAACTCTAAAAAAAAGACCTGTTGATTTAAATGGAGTTTCTTTTGATAAAATACAAAAAGCTATTATTACTATTCAAAGTGAAGAAAAAAGATTAAATAGTGAAGAATACTTTGAAGAGTTTGATAAAAAGCTAATGGAATTAAGAGAAAAATTAAATTATAGAAAAGAAAACTATAGATGGTACCATTTCTTTTTTAAACTAGTACCATACAAAGTAGAATTAAACAATCAAAATAATTAATTATGAGTATTAAAAATGAATTAAAAAAAGTGTTGATTTGAAATTATCAGCACTTTTTTTGCTTATTTGAGTAATTAATAAATAAGTATTAGAGAAAATAGTAGTCTAAAAAAATGTAAGTACACTAATAAATAGTTACAGAAATGTAAACACATACATATATGTTTACATTTCTGTAACCTAAAAAATAGATTTATAAAAATTTAATTATTTATTTAAGAATTATGTATGATAGATATAACTTTGTACAATCAAGTTTTAATCTTGAAAATTTAAAATAATAATTTTAGCCAATAACCTTCAACAAGCTTAATAATAAAGTGTTGAAGGTTATTCAACTAACGCTTGAGAGAACTTGGTGAGTTTTTACTAAATATATAGTTACATTAACTTCAGATTTATTATGAAAAAATATAAGTTCTGAAAAAGATTATAGATTTAAAACTATAAATGTTATAAATATAAATTTGTTAATAGAATATGCAAATAATTTGTTCAAAAAGTATGCTATATCGAAAATTAAATCTAAAATAAACTAGAAGAAACTTAAATTTCGATATAGCTTTCTTATTATTTCTGCTTATTTATTTGTAGGCTATTTGTAAAATATTTAGCTAATGAAAATAATATTAAAACTTTAATAGAAATAACAATTGAACAACAAATAAAAATACCTATAGACCCCATATAAATCCCCCCAAAATGTTTTCAATATTTTAAATTAACGAAATTATGCTTATATTCTGATAATAACATAAAATGGATAAATGGTAAATTATATTATATTTGGTGGTTATAATTATATAGATAGTTTGTTATAGAAATAAAAAATATTATTTAAAAATATAATTAATTTTTTAACAATATACTTAATAAATTTTATAATAAATAAATTTGTTATATATGTTTTAATAATGAAACTTTATTTTTAAATTAACCTTTATAAAATAGTTATGCTACCCTGTTTACATAGATTAACATTGGAAAGAACCAGCTATTAGGTATAAAATATATTAGCCCAAGACTTATGTGCTCTTTAATAAAAAATATTTATATATCTAAAAATGATTAAAAAAATAAATATATATAAATAAACAAATATAGTTATATATATATTTATATTTACGTAATTTTAATTACAAATAAATATGTATACATAAATGAATATAAGTAAGTAAATATATTCATTTTATAAAATACATTCAATATAATCTTAACCTAGTAGTATAAAGGTATTTATGAAAAATTTTATAATATTATTTGAAATTAATTACTATAAAAAATATTAAAATGATTTGTTTTTTTACAATATAAAGATACTAAATTTCAGTTGTATTTTTAATAAATTATAATTAATTAATTTCAATTTATTTAGAAATATTTAATGATTTTTATAAGTAGAAATGTTAGAAAAAATATTTTAAAATGAATTTATTGATGTGGAAGTAGAAGCTGTTTTTTGCATCTCTAATAGATAAGGTAACTCTTAAGATGCAAAAAAATAAACTTTAATATGCCAATTATTAGAAGAAATATGCTAATTATTGCATTTATTTAGAATAAAGTGATATAATTTAATAAAAGATATAAAAAAAGAAAAAAGTTGAAAGTTTCTGAGGCTCACAACTTTTTTCTTTTATTAATAGTGTTTCATATGCCATTTTCTTTACTTTAATTATATATGTATTATAAGCCTAAGTCAATAAATCTAAATGTAATTTATTGACTTAGGCTTATAATAAAGGCGTATGGAAACACCTTAAAATTCTGTGAATAGGAGGTGTTTTTTTGAATGCTTTTTTAAAACAAAAAACAAAAGTTAATAAAATTAAAGCAGCCATTGAATCAAATAAAGTATATTTAACTGATAAAAATTATATTGAAGATGCAAAAAAAGAAATTAAATATATAAAAAGAGAATGTGATGGATATACGGCTATTGGATTAAAAGATGCTATTGAAAAATGGGTTCAATGGCATATTAAAAATATAGATTTTTTAACTGTAGTTCCAAAGCTTGTAAAGTTTAAAGATATATATATATCTATTAATTCTATGTTATCTCCTTTAAGGCAACTTAAAAATTTAAGGCATTTGCATGCTTTTTGGGTGGATTTAGATTATTATAAGAAAAAAATTTTTAAAGGTAAAACTACAGAAGAAATGGTATCTATATTAAGAGATAAGGGATTATTTAAAGAAATTGAACCATCTTTTTTTATTGATAGCGGAAATGGAATGTATTTATTTTATCTTATAGAGAGTGCATCCGTGGGGGCTTTGCCTATATGGCAAAAAATACAAAATTCATTTATTAAAAAATTTGAGAAATTTGGGGCAGATCCTATGAGTGCCGATGCTGTCCATGTTTTAAGACTTGCAGGAAGTGAAAATTCTAAAACAGGAAAGCGTGCTAGATTTTTATATAATTCAGAAAAAGAGTTTAAATTTGAGATTAAAAAAGAATCTATTAAGGTATATGAAATGAAAGAACTTGCAAAAATAATGCTTCCATCGTTACCATATTCAAAAGATGAATGGGAAAAAATAAGAACAGCAAAAAGACAAACTAAAAAGGTTAAAGAGAGCAAAAAAGAGTTAGCATTATTCAATCTTCATACTCTTCATTGGGCAAGGCTTCAAGATATACAAACTCTTCAAAGACTTAGAGAAGGAAATTGCAAGGGTTATAGGGAATTAATGTGTTTTTTATACAGATATTATAATTGCTTATTTCTAAAAAATAATGAATCAGCACTTATAAACGCTATAGATTTTAATAGTCAATTCACTATACCTTTAGATGAGCAGGAAGTTATTTTTGCAACAAAATCAGCTGAAAAAGCCTATGAGAAATGGGAAACAACCTTTTCAAAATATATTTTATTAAAAGAGAAACCTTCTATAAGCCAATATTTTAGAAAAGAAGGTTGTTATATATATTCTAATAAAAAATTAATTAAATTATTAAATATAACAGAAGAAGAGATGATATTTTTATCAACTATAATTTCTACTAAAGAAAAAAATAGAAGGTCTAAAGAATATAGGAACGATTGGAATAAAAAAGCTTCTAAAAAAAGTAGAAGAAATCATAATGGATTGACTTCAAGGCAACAAAGTAAATTAGATAATTTAGTTTTAATATTGAAATTGAAAAAAGATGGATTTAAGCAAAAAGAAATTGCAAATACTTTAGGTATAACTCAACAAGCCATTTCAAAATTATTTAGAGAATATGAAAAAGGTGAAATAGATAGTGAAATTCTAAATAAATTAACACAAAATAATATAGAACAGGATGAAAATCTTATTATTGATATTCGTGATATTGCGACTTAAAATACAACTGAAATGTAGTATCTATATATTAGTGTTTGTTCTCTTTTTTAGTTCTTTTATTTAGGTTTATTATGTTTTTAGAGATTTCTTTTAATTTAGGAGTTTTTATTGTAGTTATATATAAGCTATACTAGTTATATTATTGAGATGAAATAATTAGATAATGAAAGAACTACGAATACTATAAGTAAATATTTTGTAGTTTATATTTTATATTTGAAATGTTTAGAGTTTATGTGAAGGACTTGTATCAAGGTAAGTTTAGTTTTTATTTTTTAAGTTACAGTAGAAATGACTAGAAATAATTTTTATACGTTGCAGATTGGTAATAGTTAAAATAGTGGTTATAACTCAATATAGTTTATTTAAAATTATGAAAAGGGCTGTATCAAATTAATTTTTTAATAATTTTGATACAGCCCTAGTTTATTCTTTTATAATAAGACCTTTATCGGTTATAGAAAATGTTTGTGTTCCACTTGTTTCGTCAGTTGCTTTAGGATTAAACTGTTGAGTTTTAGATGGTAAATTTGTAATTGTTATTTTTGTGTTATCTAAATATCTTAATTCTAAAGTTTTGGTAAAATCAAATTTTCTATTGTTTAAATCATCATAAAAATCTTTAGCATCGTTATTTGCTTCTATACTAGAGAATACTTCTATGAAACTTTCAGGGTTACGAAACATTAATGTAAAATAATCTACATCTTCTAAATCTTTATTAGGAATTTCACCCGTTGATTTAATAGAAATAGTTTGTTTATCAAAGTCAAACATTACAGAAGCAACTTCTTTATTATCTATACTATTTATTATAATTCCATTATATATATTGTTTGGTATGTTTGGATCTGGTTTAGGTTCAATAGAATTAGTAGATGTTTTATTTGCAAATAATACTATAGAAGCACCTTGAAGAATAGTTTTTTCACTTATAGGAGTAAGAAATACATCTTCTATACATGTTTTTATATTGAAACTATCCCTATGAATATTTGTTTCATTACTTATTATAATATAAGTAGAAAATGGAATTTTAAAATCCAATGCATTTAAAGATTTATTATTAGAAACACAAGAATTATATATAATTTTTTCGCAAACATGTCCATCAACTAAAAGCTTTTTGCCTGTTAAATTTATTCCTTCGGAGTTACGGTTAGAAGTTTGTGGGGTTTCTATGATTTTTAGTGAATCTATTTTAACATTAATATGAATTTTAGATATAGATTTTATTGGTGGTTTATCTTTAGCAATATTTAATGTTTCAGAAATTGAAACTTGACTCCAAGGCATATTTTGAGTTCTAATTTCTTTATTAATTTTTTTAATATCGCATAAACTAATTATTTCATAAGTAGGATTTGAACAGCATTTCACTTTTCCTCTTTGCCTCCTATTAATTAAAAATTTTCTTAACATTATATATATGTTCTAACAGTGAAATTTCATTTTTAAGTTGAGATTAATAGTAACTGTAATTTAAATATTCTAAAATTTTAAATGTAGAATCTCCTTCAGAACTTATATATTACTTTTAATTTATAATATGAATTAATTGATTAATTGTGTATTTTAGTAGTTTATTAACTAAAAAGATAAAATTATACGTATAAATTTAAAGCTATAATAATTATAAGGAGAGTTATTATAAAAGTTTCATTTTTAGAATGTAATATTTTAATTATCAGTGTTTTTAGGCCTTTATAATAAATATAATGTATATACTAAAGAAAGATTTAAATAGTCACTATTTTCTTTAAAAACATATGCAAAATTTAAATAAAAATAAGGTTTAATATTATAATCTATAGGGGTTAGGGTTAATATGCTTTCTCCAATAAAATCTTCGTTAAAAAACATTTTAACTTCTGAATTAAAAGAGTTATATTCTAATATTTCTTTTAACTCTATTTTTATATTTGTTATAAAACCTAAAAGCAGCTCTTCTTTTAAGTTTTTTCCTTTATTTGTTTTAAAACTTTCTAAAATAATACAGTTTGATTCTATATAAAAATCACTTATATTTTGGAATATAAAATCCTCTGATGGAATTTTTATTTGAATTTCTGATTTCTTAACTTCAAAATATTTAAAATCTTTTGGGGGAAGTTCTTCATTTGTTAAAGTAATATAATTATTAAAGTTATTAAAATCCATATATCAAATCCTCTCTATAGAATATAATAAATAATTTTTATTTTGAAATTTATATGATAAGTATATATGTTCTAAAAAAGAATTTACATCTAAACTTTTAACTACTATAACTTAAAGGTCATATAAGCGTGAATTTAAAAATGTAGATTTATTATTAGAACTTATATAATAATGAATTTATAAAAACATGTATAAATTTTAATAATTATAGAGTAAACTAATTTCCTTACAATAACTTAAGAGCAGCAATAAAATTAATTATAAATTTATATAGATATCATAAAGTTCTTCTGTGTTATTTATATAATCATATTTTTCAAGTATAAATTCTTGGTCTGAATCATCAAAAAATGTATCCTTTGAAAATATATCATCAAAATCCATAGATTCTGTATAGTATATTGGATAGTTTTCAAGGGCTTCAAGGTTTCCCTCACTAGGATGACAAAGAATTTTAGTATTAAGAGCTAAACAATGAAGAAGAGTTAAATTTAATTCATTATACTGATTTAAATATAGAAAACATAGTGCATTATTTAATAAGTGAACTTTATCTAGTTCTGTAATATTATTTAAAATTATTATGTTATTTTGAAGGTTTAATTGCTCTATATAGGATAATAAATTTAAATAAAGATTTTTATTTTTATTTAAATAACTAACAGATAAAATTAATTTAAGTTCCATATCATTCATATAAAGTATATAAAATATGTTTAGAGTTTCTATTAAATTGTTTCTAGGGTTAATTTCACCTATATAAATTAAATAATCGAAGTTTATTTTAAATTTTGATTTTATATAAATTTTACTTGATGTTGAATTTACGTTTTTAAACATTTCAGAGACTATTGGGTAAATTACAAAGATTTTTTCTTCGTTTATGTGAAAATTGTTTATGATTTCTGTTTTCATATAATGAAAAGGCACTATAATTTTATTTGAAAGGTCTAAGGCTGACTCAATTTTATTGTGATATTTTTCATTATAAAATTTATCAACTATATTAGGGTCTGATATAGGAAGTATAGTGTTTATTGTTGAAACTTTTTTTAAATTGCTACAAGGAAATAAGGAAAAGCCATTGTTTAAGCAGTGATAAATTGTAATATTATTTTCTTTAACATAATTTCTTACTGGGACTAGGTTTGTATTCGTACAAAAATCCAAACTGATTAAAGGAAGATTAATTAGTTTGGATTTTATATTTTTTTCTTTTAAAAATGATATGTTTAAATCTTTTTTTATTTTAACTAGGGAATTAATATTCTCTCTTGAATATTCAAAAATTTCTCCTTTATTTAAGAATAAAGGAAGAGAATAGTTTAAAACTTTCATATAATCACCTTAAAATTTAGATGAATTCTGAGTCAAAATCAAAATTTAAAAACTCTTCTTTAGTAGAAGTATTAAATTCTGTATTTAAATTTCTAAAATCATCTATTAATAAAATTAATGAGAAATCAAGTTCAAAAGGAGAATTTAAATTAAAAAATCCTTCTATAATAGCAACTTGAACTTCTTTATTTTTAATTAGTGTGGAGCAATTTATTAAAAATGGGTAGTCTTCTTTTAAGAATACTCCTAAATTTTCAGAATTACTGCCTATGATTTTAAAACTTATTATTCCTTTTAATATAAGAAGATTATTATCTTTAAAGGGTATAATGCTTTTTTCAGTTAATTCATTATCTATATTTATTTCAAAAAGTTCTGTTATAGATTCTTTTAGCTTTATTGACCCTTTAATTGTATTTAGGGAATTTAAATTTAAGTTTTTATTTTTTAATGCTTCTTTATTAAATAATCCTTTTATATTTATATTGGTATTCATAATAGTGCTCCATAAATTCTATTTTAATATGGAGAAAAATTTATGTAAACATATAAAGAGGCTTCATCTAATATTTCTACTATTGCGTCATTTATTTTAGGATTTAGCTTTGGAGTTTCATACCTATCTTTTAAAGGAATATAGGAAGTATGATAAATATTAATTGGTAATATCATTAAATTTTTATCTAAAAAATTTGGAATATATTCTATGTTTAATTTAACATGTACAACATAACAAAGGGTATACTCTGAAAAGTATTGTCCACTTTGAGAATATCCTAATATGGAAGGCACTTTAGTAGAAAATCTTACGTTTATTTCTTTATGGATTTTAAAAATTTTTGTTATACCATCTTTAGGTAATGGGAAATATTTTTCTATTTCTTCAGTTAATAAAGAGAGTTCATTTAAAATCATAATTATTCTGCTACTATTAAGTAGCCTACCTCCCTTCTAATTTTTATAAATTATTTTAAGATCGAATTGTTAATGAAATATTTTTTGCATTTAAGTTAAGTATATTTTTAATTTCTTTATTTTCATTTATAGTGTATATTTCGCAAATATTATAGTTTTTTAGAACATAAAAAATAAGGTTTTTTTCATAATCTATGGAAAAGTCTATTACTTTTAAAGTGGTTTCAAATAATATTTCTTTATTATTGTTTGATAAGTTTATAATAAGTAACAATTCCTTTTCAAAACTTTTAACATGGAGTAAAACTCTTTTAGAAGTTAAAAATTTAAAATTAATAATATTTTCTAAAGTTAAAGTATTATTTAATGAATATATTTCTTTTGAATTTAAAAAAAACATTTTTAAAAGATTTTTTTCTAATAATAATAAAAAACTTTCACAAGGACTAATATTAACACATGAAAAATCACTTTCTACTTTGTGTATTAAATTACCTTTTCTATCTAATAGCAGTAGACTTTTTATATCATTTTCTAAAACTATTAAAATAATTAAGTTTTTTGTTATTTTAAAAAAAGTAATTTTAGAGTTATAAAGCTTATAAAATATTTTTTCTCTAAAATTCTCCATATTAAATAGTATTAAATAACTTTCGTGAATATTTTGGGCAAGCAATAAAATATTATTATCATCAAATATTTCATAATTTTTTAAAAATAAATTTTCATAAAGATTAAATCTTTCTTCATTTTCTAGAGAGATTTTTTTTATACAAGTTTTAAAATCATCTTCTTCTAGATAAAGCATATAATTATTTTTACTTGCAAAAATCAAGTTTTTAAATGTTTTATTAATTTCAAAAGTTCTTTGAGTTAATTCTTTTCCATTAAATAGGGAAGTATAAATATTCTCTTCAAAATCTGAAAATCTTATTTTATAAGCAATAGAATGTATCTCTAAAAATTCTAAATACCCAAATATATTTAAAAAAATACATATGTAGTCTTTTTTAAAATTTATTATTGATGGATTTAAAGTTAATAAATTTATGAAAAAACCATTTCTTAAAAAAATATTTTCTAAATACTCACCATTTATTTTATCTGGAAGACTTATTTCTAAATAGCCTATTTTTACATCTTTAATAGTATAAGTTTTGTTATTTTCTAAGGATGAATACAAAATTTTAAATTCTAAAAGAAATTTGATTTTAATTTTATTATTTTGTAATTTAAAATCCTTTAAATTCACATAATAATTGTCACAAATAATATTATTTATAAGAGGATTTTTTTTATTTAGTATTATTTTATGATTTATTGATTTTATAGAAAAATATTCAAGATAATTATTTAAATCATTTTGGGTAGCATAAATTTTCATAACTTTCCTCCTAAAATAATACTCTTTTATAAATACTACTGTTATAGAGTTTTTTATGATATAAAAGTTATTTTTATAAAAAATACTGTGTTAAAAAATTGCATATAATTAATATGAAGTACTAATTTTAAATATATAAGATTTCAAAATATTCTACAGTTAAAATTATAAACTATTTGAATTACTGTTATTATGAATGCTAATTTAAAAATGAACTTTCATTGTTAAAAAATATATACAATCATATAGATATAATTTAAAAAATTTAAAGCTAATAAAAACTTAAGTAAAATAAGATAAAAATAAGGGGGATATATATGGGGGATGGAATAGTTAGAGGTCTTGTTGAGTACCATGGAATATCAGAAAATATTCCAACAAATTTAAGATCTTTTAAAACTATAGCATTAGATAGTATTACAGAAATAAAAGAGGGAGCACCAGATATTGAGGACATATTAAAGGTTAGAGTTAATGGAGAAATTGAAAATTCTAGAGTTATTAAGACGGCTATTGGAGTTTCTATTGATGGGCAAGAACTTACAGGATGGAAATTAGTTATATATGGAGAGATAAAGGTTAAAGTAGATTACTCTTCCTCATCTCAAGGACCAGCAATATATGTATCTAATTTTTTATTAAATTTTAGTTCTTTTATAACCCTTTCTAATAAAACATCTATAAATTCTAGAATTTACCCAAATGTATTTATAGAAGATATACATGTAAAAAAATTAGATGCTAAAAAATTGTTTACTACTGCAACTATTATAATAACAGCTGATGTTGATTAATAAAGGAGGATGAAATGATTATAAAAGGTGTTGAGTTTACAGGTGTTTCTAAACAGTTTCCAAAGAATTTAAAATATTTTAATCAAAATTTCATTGAAGATACATTATTTATTGAGAGCAATAAACCTGATGTACGGGAATTAGTTTCTGTAAGTGTTAATATTTTAGGGAAAATATTAAAGATTACAGATACACCTATTAGAACTTCAAGTGAGGGTAAAAAATTACTTGGAAAAAAGCTATTAGTTCAAATGGAATTAAATTATAAAATAAAATATTTATCTAATAATACAAGCCAAAAATTTGTTTATATACTTAGCAAAAAAGTTATTAAATCTAGCTATGTAATATTATCTAATGATATTAATGGAAAGTCAGTAGAGGATATACATAGAAGGGGTGGGATTGTTTTAAATCCATATGTAGAAGATGTTTATGCAAGTGTTAAAAATAACAGAAGTATATTAGCTAATGTATGCTTTTTAGTAAGTGTAGATATTAAAAATTAATTGTTAAGGAGCTGATTTAGTGAAGAATGATGTACATGCTATATCTTTAAGCTTTAGATGTAGTAGGTCCTATTTAAGTCTTAAAGATAAAGTAACTTTATACTTAGATATAATAAATAATTTAGATGTTCCAATTAAAAATGTTAATATACAAACTTTTTTTGATAATAAGTATTTAAGAATGGTTGAGAATATATTTAACTGCAATGATAATAGAAGTTCTATTATAAAAATTGATAAAATAGGACCACTAGAACATACAAGAATAGAGTGTTCATTAGAACTATATTATATTCCAAAGGAACTTAAACTTCCTTTATTTTCAAAGGTTTCCTATAATGCAGAAATAGATGGTGAATTCGTAAGCGATGAGGTTGAAACTAATATTATTAATATTAAAATTTATAATATTAAAATTGAGAATTTTATAATAACATCTAATAAAAAATTTTATACAACAGGAGAAATAATAGAATACACTATAAATGTTTCAAACATTGGAAATGTAACAGCCCAAAATATTCTTATAAAGGATTTCATACCTGAAAATACTACATTTATAGAAAATAGTATAAAATTTTTAGGCGATGGTGAATTATTTTTTATAGAAAAGGGACTTCTAATAAATAAAATAGCTGAAAGCTCTACTATAAAAATTAATTTTATGACTAAAATTAATTCGAATATACAAAATGATTATATAAAAAATAAAGCTATTTTAGAATATAAAGATTATTCTAAGGATAATTTAAATGGAAAGATAAATAAAATAGAATCAAATTTGGATGAAGTTTTTATAAATAGTGGTGCAATATTCTCTAATAAAGGAGCATTTATTCATAAAGTTGATAAAGAAATAGCATATTTAAATGAAATTATAAATCATAAAATTGTAATTAATAATCAAAATAAAGTAAAAATTAAAAGAGCTTGTTTTAAAGATGAAAAAAATCAAAATTTAGAATATATAAAAAATACGTTAACTATAAACGGAATTCCTAAAAACTATGAAAATATATATGAAGGAGTAATTCTTGAGGATATAAATTTAGGAGAAGTAATTATAACTTATAAGACTAAAGCTATAGATGTACCTGAAAGTAGTAAGGTAAATTTAAATTCTAAAATATATTATGTTATAGATAATGAGTGCGAGACTTCAAAAGAACTAAGTGATAAGTGTGAAGAAAATAGTTTTTTCATATATGGAGCTATTATTAAAAAACAAGATTTTAAAAGGCATCAAGATAAAAATTTAATTGCTATTGGAGAAACAATCGATTGTGCTTTAGAAATAAAAAATAGTGGTAATTTAGATGCAATAAACTTAATTCTTAAAGAGAATATTATAAGTGAAATGAGCCTTGTAGAAGATAGCTTTTTTATAAATTCAAAAAAAATAAAGAAAATAAATTTAAATGAAGATATTGAAATTGGGTGTTTAAAACCTAAAGAATCTATTAATATAAAATACAAATTAAGGGCTAATATTTTTATTAAAGAATTTAAAGATTTAAGTTCTTCATTAAAATATGAGTGTTTATTGTTAAATGGAAACATTATTAAAGAAAATATAAAGTCTAATATATTGAGTATTAAAGTAGAAGGTGCAGATTTAACTTCCTTAAAAAAAGAAGTTGATAAAAAATTATGTAAAGTTAATGATATTTTAAGCTTTAATTTGAGTGTTAAAAATAAGGGGAATGTAGAGGCTTTAGATATTAAGATTAAAGATAAAAAAAATGAATACCTTGAATTTTTAGAAAATAGCTTATATCTAAATAACAACCTTTTAAAGAATGAAAATATATATGAAGGCATATGGAAAGATATTTTAGAAATAGGAGAGGAGTTAAATTTATCATATAAAGCAAAAGTTATATCTCTTCCAGAATCAAGCTATATTTTTTCTAAAAGTAATTTAAGCTTTATACATTTAATAAATGATAAGTCAACCCTTAAAAATGGATTTGAAGAAAGTAATGATTTAAAAATAGTAGTTATAAATCCAAGTCTTATAATAAAAGATATTAATGCTATAAATAAAGATAATAAACCTGTAAAATACTCTATAGATAACAATGAAATCCCTTTTAAGCTTTTAATTAAAAATAATGGGAACATGCTTATAAATGAACTTGAATTTTTGGAAATTATTTCAGATGAACTTGAATTCATATCTTCTTCTTTTAAAATAAATGATAAAGTTTTAGATGATAGTAATTTCTTTAATGGATTTAAAATAAAAAACTTAGACTCTCAAGAATATATAGAAATTAGCTTTATCTTAAAACCAAGAAATAATGAAAATTTAAAAGATGATTTAAAGGTAAAAAGTACAATTAAATATAAATTTATTGATTCTTTAAGTGAAGATTTAAAAGAAGAAATAGTACATTTTGAAGAAGATATATTTATAATAAGACCAAAGCTAAAAGTAATAAAAGAAGTAAATAAAACTCTTTTAGCTGAAGGTGAGGAAGTAACAGAAACTTTAACTTTAAGTAATATGGGAAATTTTGATTTAGAAGATATAGAAGTTTATCTGCCTATATATGAATTTTTAGAACCTAGAAAAGGCACTCTAAATATTGATAACTCTATAATAGAAGATTTTCCAATTGATAATAAGATTTTAATAAAAAAGTTAAGCTCTAATGAAATTAAAAAAATTTCATTAAGACATAAAATATTGAATTTTAACTTAAACAATATGATTTTAAAACCATCAAAAGTTATAGGAAAAGTAAAGATTAAAGATGTTAATATTTTAGATAATGTAAGTGCATTTAGTAACTCAATAAATATTTCAGCTATAAAAAATTCTATCATTTTAGAACAAAATTTCTCTAGTAATACTGTTTTATCAGGAGATGATATAAGATATTTTTTAAATATAAAAAATACAGGAAATACAATATATAAAAATGCTATTTTAGATATTAATATTCCAAAAGGTTTAATTAATTTTGAAAACGCTATATATATAAATAGTTCTCTAAGAGACGATATTATAAATTTAAATAAGATACCTATAGGAGATATAAAGGTTAATGAAGTAATTAAAATCTCTATCATTTTTAATGTTAATAAAGATATAGAAGCTAGTTCATTAAAATTAAATTCTAATATAAATGGAGAATGTATTTTATTAAATAAATATAGCGATTATAGAGAATTTAAAAGCAATGATTTAAATTTAAAAATAGAAAAGTGTAAAGTAAATTTATATAGAAGCTCAAATATAACATCAGTTGAAATTGGAGATCGAATTTTAATAAATTCAGTAATATCTAATGAAGGGTCATTGGATTTAAAGGATATTGTATTTTACGAAGAAGAGAACTCATTTTTAGATTTTATAGAGGATTCTTTAAAAATAAATAATAAATCTTTATGTTTAAATGAAAGCATATATAATGGAGTAAATATTGGTGATATTAAAAAGGGAGATAGTGTAGTTTTAGAATGCGAGTATGAATATATAAATGGAGGCCTTTCAGGAGTTATAGAAACTTTTTCATCTATAGATTTTTCAAGAATAAACCCAACTACTTTAAGCTTTGAAAGATTTAATATAAAAAGTAATTCATTAAATATTGAAAAAGCTATGTCTTTGTTTAAAACTATGAATATAAATGGAGAAATAGAAATTTCAGAAAGCGATCCTAAAATTTTAGAAGTTTCAAATTTAATAATTAATCCTAGTATTTTAAGTTATTACCCAATAGAAACCATAAAAAATAGGTCTTATGATAATCAAATATTAACAGGTAAGAAAATGATAATAGAAGGTATTGTTGAAGAAAAAATTGAGTATATAGTTGATGATGAATTCTCAGCATTATATTTTATAGAAAAGATTACTCCCTTTAGTACATTTATAGTAATGCCTGAAAATAATGATTATGATAATATTGATTTTGAGTGCAAAACTATAGATGTGTATTTTACATCTATAGATTCTAGAACAATTTTTAGAGATATAAATTTTATAATTGAAGGGTACTAAAATTATAAAAAAAGAACATTGTAAAATATAAATCATATATTAACATTATAAAATTGAATTATGTTAATATATGGGAGGAATTATAAATGTCTAATTATTTATCAGAAGAAAATAAATGTCATCATATGGAACAACATAAGACAATAGTTGGAAATTCAGTAAATGTAAATATAAAAAAGTGTGATTCAGATATTCGTGCTGATGTTGTGGTATCTGAACATAAATCTATAAGGTTATGGGGGCAAGTTAAAAATAGAGAAGGGCTCGCTGTAGGTAATGCATTAGTTAAACTTTTAAAAATAATTTATAGTGGATCAAGAATAGTTTATCAAAGCGTAGCTAGCACAATAAGTGATTCAGAAGGTTTTTATCAATTTGACTTAGTTTGCCCACTATGTGAAGATTCAACATATAAAGTTTTAGTTGGAAAATCTTTTGTAGGAATAGATAAAGTAGCTCCTCTTATTGATGAAATTGGAAATTTATATGAGGATGATTTATGTAGGCCTATGGAAAAGAAAAAATGTTATGAAGGTACAAATAACTATTCAAAATCATCTATGTCTAATAATAATCAATATTAAACAAAACTGAAAAATATTTATTTTAGAATAATTTTATAGTAAAGAGGGTTCGTATGTTGAATCCTCTTTTAATTTTAAAATTTTTTTGATTTTTAACTTAATTTAAACATATATTTTAACTAGAGTTGTTTTAGTTATGACATCAAATTTTTAAATTTAAACATAATATTTAAAGTGAATTAGGGAAAGGAGGTAAAGTATGAGCGTAAATTTAGATTTAACAAAAAGTGCTAATGTAAAAGAAGTTGTAGTAGGAGATACTGTTTCCTATACAATAGTTGTTAAAAATACTGGTAGTGTTAATTTAAAACAAGTTATGGTTAAAGATGCATTATCATCTAGTCTTAAATTTTTAGAAGATAGTATTTTTATAAATTTTGCTAATTATAAACAAGAAAATATCTCCTATGGTGTAAATGTAGGAGATTTAAATATAGGAGACTGTAAAATTGTAACTTTTAATTGCAAGATTATAGATGATGTAGATGAATATATCTCTAATATAGCTATGGCATCCTATAGATTTAAAGTTGGATCTGATGAAAATTTTATTTCAAGACATACTTTTAGCAATGAAGTAAATTTATCTGTAAAAAGTATTAACATAACTGTGAAACAAGAAGTTGATAAGGTATCAGCTTTTGTTGGAGATAAAATAACATATATTATAAAAATAAAAAATGAAGGAAACATTGATGCTGATTATATTATACTTAAGGATGATTTAGTTAGACAAGTAGCCTTAATTCCTAATTCATTTTTAGTTGATGATAAAGTAGTTAATGGGATAGATTTTAAAAGGGGTTTTACAATTAATAACTTTACCATAGGAAAAGAAGTAATAATAAAATATACTGTAAAAATAATAGAGGGTGGTCTAAGTAACAAAATAATAAATTTTGTAAAGATAAATATAGCGTATAGATTATATGATGAAAATATATTATATAAATCTTCTATATCTAATAAGACCGTTGTACTAGTTAGAGTTTCAAATTTTAAAGCAATTTGTATAGATAAATGCTTAAAAACTTTAAAGCACCAAGCTCCTATAAAAGAGATAAATTCAGTTACTGGAAAAGTGGACATATTAAATTTTTATGTAATTAATGGAATGAAAGCAACTTCTAATGAAGGACAAAAATTAAGTGGAAATAAACTTATAGTTAAAGTAATGCTTAATATAATAGTAGAATATGTAGCTGATGATAATAGACAGGCTGTTTTTTCTAATGCATATAAAATACCATTTAGTACCTTTATAGTTATATCATCAAATTATGTTGTAGGAAGCTTAATAAAGGTACAAGGAATAGTTGAAGATGTGTATTTTAAAAAAATAAGTAAGAATAAGTTTTTTGTAACTTCAAATATATTTTTAATAGCTAAACAGTAAAGTTAAAAATACAAGTAATTTTCTTAAAGGTTAGCAACTTTTTAGATATTTATTTATATTTTTTTACTTTAATTACACTTTATGGTCGCTAAATAAGAAATTTTGAATACTATATAAAAGGAATGTTTTGTATTTATAGGAGGAGTTGGATGGGAAAATTTACAAGAGACCTTATAGAATATGATGGAGTAGATACTTGTAGCTATGAAGATATAAGTACTTTTAAACAATTTAATAGTGATTATAAGTTCATGCTACCTATTGAAAAACCTGATATAGAACAATTAATAAAAGTAAAGGCAAAAGCTACAATAGAACACCATGAGGTAATTAAAACCCCAATTGGTACATCTTTAGAGGGTCAAAGAGTTACAGGTTTTAAACTTTTAGTAGCAGGAGATATAAATATAAAATATGAATATATTGCAAGTGATCCTACTCAATCCATATATTCAGTTAGTAGGAACTTCCCTTTTTGTGATTATGTAGTTCTTCCAGAAGATTTTAATATGTCTACAATGATATTTCCAGCCGTTTCATTAGAAGATATTTTTTCAGAACAACTAGATAATAGATCAGTATATAACAATTTAACGATAATAGTTGTTGTTGAAGTCTACTAAAGGAGGGAAAAACAAATAATGCCTTTGAGTAAAACAAATTTGTATAATCAAAATGTGTTACCTACAGGGGTTAAATACTTTAAAGAAGAACCTATGTGTGAAATTATTTCAATACCTAAACAAAAACCAGATATGGATAGAATTTTAGATATATTAGTTTCACCAGAAATTGAACATATGAATTTAATAGAGACAGAAAAAGCAATGTCTAATGAAGGTCAAATGTTAACAGGATATAAATTAGCTGTTGAAATAAAATTAAAACAAAAATTAACATATGTAGCAGATGATCCAAGACAGCCAGTACATGCTGCTCATTATGAAAGCTTAAAGGGAATGTTTGTTATTTTGCCTGAAAGAGTAGATGACAGAAATATTAATGAACTTTTAAGAGCAGGTAGATTAACAGTAGTTCCCTACATTGAAAACATTTATTTTAAAAATATAGATTCAAGAAATATTTTTAAATCTATACTTTTATTTCTAGATGTTAAAATTTGTGGTTAGCAATAAATCCAATTTTTTATATTTATATATTAAAAGCCTTTTTAAATATTAGTTTTTTAAAAATATTAAAAATGTGTAAAGGGAGGCGTAGTAGGTGAATCCTAAATTAACATTAATAAAAAAGTCTTTAGTAAGTGAAGCTGTGGTAGGAGATGTTGTAACTTATACAATATCTGCTAGAAATGATGGAGATATAGAACTTAATAATGTTACTGTTAGAGATGAATTAGCGTCAGACATCAAGTTTATTTCAGAAAGTGTAAAAATAAATTCAAGTTTAGATCCAAATCAAAGCATAATTTCTGGTGTAAATATTGGAAATTTAGGAATTGGTCAAAGTAAAATAGTATCTTTTGATACAAAAGTAATTTCTAAAAACAATGGAAATATTATTTTAAATACTGCAGTAGGAGATTTTAACTATAACGCAGAACCTGGAAAACCTCCAAGAGTTGGTAGTGCTATTAGTAATACTAACGAACTTTTAGTAAAAAAGGTTAATTTAACAGTTACAAAAACTTCAAATAAACAATCTGTTTCATTAAATGATGTTATAACTTATACTGTTACAGTAAAAAATGACGGAGAAATAGATGTTATAAATGTTATTTTTAAAGACGAACTTTCAAGTATATCAAAACTTATAGAAAGAACTTTCACAATAAATGGAGTATTAGTAAATAGCGTAAATTTAAATTCAGGAGTAACTATTGGAGATATTAAAGAAGGAGAAACTGTTATTTTAAAATATGATGTAAAAGTTATTACAGGAAATTGTTGTGGAAAACTTATAAATTCAGCCTTTACTGAATATTCTTATATTCTATCTAATGGATATACAGGAACAAGAGTTAGTGAAAAATCAAAAGTTACTATAGTAATTGCTATATCTGCTTTTAAACAAATAAGTTTAGACGAATACTTAGAAATACCAACTCAAAAACCAGATATGGAACAATTAAACGAAATAAGTGGTAAAGTAGAAATATTAAATTGCCATGTAATTCAAACTACAAAAGCAACTTCTAAGGAAGGACAAATTTTAAGTGGTTATAAACTAGTAGTTCATGGAATGCTAAAGCAGGTTATACAGTATACAGCAACTGAAACGCAAGCAATACATTCAGCTCATTATGATGTACCATTTAGTACATTCATAGTATTACCACCAGACTATACAGTAGGAAGTAAAATAGAGGTAGAAGGTATTATAGAAGATATTTACTATAATAAAATTGATGAGAGAACATTCTTTAAAAATGCTACGGTTTTAGTTTTAGCTAAAATCTTAAGTAGATAACAAAAAAATAGCCTCCAAATAATAATTTAATGGGGGCGTTTTAAAATATTATAAATCTTATATTAAATATAAATAAATTATTTGTTGCTAAATAAAAAAAAAAGAATATTATATACAAAGACTTGTTATTTTATTGTTTTAATAAAAAGAGGAGGGTAAATATGGCAAGTTATGTTAGAGATTTAATAGAATATCACGGTATAGAAACTTGTGGTCATGAAAATGCATCTATTTTTAAACAGTTTAATACAGAAAATACTTTCAAACTTCCAACAGAAAAACCTGATATAGAGCAAATAGTTAAGGTGCGTGGAGAGGCTAAAATTAAAGACTACAAAATAGTAAAAACACCAATTGGGAAATCCCTAGAAGGTCAAAACGTTACTGGTTATAAATTATTAGTTTGTGGAACTTTAAAGATTCAATATGAATACGTAGCTAATGAAGTTACTCAATCAGTTCATTCTGCAATTAATACATTCCCATTTTGTGAATATGTAGTATTGCCTGGAGATTTTTATCCACAGTCTATGATGTTTACAACTGTTTGTATAGAGGATATGTATTCTCAACAAATAGGAACAAGAGAAATCTATAACAATATAACAGCAATGATAGTTGTAGAAGTATGTTAAGGAGGAAAAGTTTATGTTGTATCAAAACAATGCAGGTATTCAAGGGGCATTGCCTACTAATTCAATATATTTTAAGGAAGAAGCAATAACTGAAACTTTAAAAATACCAGCTCAAAAGCCCGATATGGAAAATATCTTAGATGTTTTAGTATGGCCAGAAATAGAAAATGTTAATTTAATAGAGACTATGGAAGGTGTTTCTAATGAAGGTCAAAGATTAACTGGTGCAAAACTTGTAGTAGAAGTTAGATTAAAACAAAAAGTAACTTATGTAGCTGCAGAAGAAACTCAATCAGTTCATGCTGCACATTATGAAATTTTAAAGAGTATGTTTGTAATTATTCCAGATAGGATAGATGGAAGAAAAGCTTGTGATCTTTTAAGAGCAGGCAAAATAAATGTTACTCCGTATATAGAATGCGTTCACTTTGACATGATAGATCCAAGAACTATTCATAAGGCTGTGCTTTTATTCTTAGATGTTACTATAAATTAACCTTATAATAGTATTAAAAAGTTAAAGAAAGGAGAAATGAAATGTCAGTTCTATTAAGATATTCACAGTCATTAAGAGGAGCCTTAGAGTTTACAGGTAATACTCAAGGATTAAGTACAGATCCGTGTTATGCATTATCAAATTTTGCACAAGCAAACGTATCTCCTCCTGGTGGAAATTTAACAACAAATTATCTTAATGCTTCTTCATCAGCTTATCTTGTTATGACTCCAAATGCAACTGTAAAATATGCAGAACTTGTTTGGGCATTTAATTTTATAGATGGATCACCTGAAGAAGCAACTGCAAATAACTCTATTAAATTTACTACTCCAAATGCAACTCATACAATTTTACCAGACCAAGTAACTAAACAAAAATCAGGCCCACATGATGGTAAAAACTTTTACACTCGCTCAGCAGATGTAACAGAAATTGTAAAAGCTGCTGGAGATGGACTTTATACAGTAGAAAAAATACCATCGGCTCTTCTGTTACCTATAATAGGTGCTGCTCAAAATTATTCTGGTTGGGTTTTACAAGTAGTTTATGAAGATGACAATCTTCCTATTAGAGAAATAAATACATGGGTATCAAATATTCTTCAACAAGATAATGGATCTCCAACAGATATATCATTTTCTGGATTTGGAACTCCAGCTTCTGGAAGTGTAAATGGAAGACTTGCAGTATTCGCAGGTGATGGAAATATATGCTTAGATGGAGAAGCTGTTTATTTTGGACGTGATACTTCAAATTTGAATCAATTATCAGGTCCTAATAATCCAATATCTAACTTCTTTAGATCTCAGATAAATGATGGGAATTCAGAAAGTTTAACAGTAGGGGATTTAAATCAAACAGGAACTTTTGGAACTCATAATCAAGGTCAAGTAGGATCTCCTTCCCCTTGGAGAAATACAATAGATATTACAAATGTAAGTCTTTCATCCGGTCTTATAAATAATCAAAGTGCAGGAGTTGTAAGATTTTCAACCACAAGTGATAATTTTATAGTAAATGCTTTTGGTGTACAGATAGATTCCGTATCTCCAATTTTCCATCCAACAAAGACAGCTGATAAAACAATTGCAGATGTTGGTGATACTATAACTTATACAGCAACTTTTGAAAATGAAGGTACTGTTCAAGCAGAAAATGTTTTATTTAAGGATTCAATTCCAAACAATACAACGTTTGTACCAGGATCAATAACTATAGATGGTGCTCCAAATGCTAGTGCAAATATTGATAATGTATCAATAGGAAATGTTGCAATAAATCAAACAGTAGTTGTAACGTATGAAGTTACAGTTGAGGATATTCCAGTAGATAATAAAATTAAAAATAGTTATGAAATAGAATATTCATATGTTCCAGTATCAGGTGTTACTGTTAATGATAGTGCGGTTTCTAATAATTTAGAAATAGAGGTTAAACATGCAGAGCTAGTTTCAGAAAAAACTGTTGATAAAGCTTATATTGATATAAATGGAACAATAACTTATACTACAGTTCTTACTAATACAGGAAATCAAACTGCAAGCAATATAGTATTTACAAATCCTATCCCATCAGGTACGACTTTAGTTGCAAATAGTGTAACAATAAATGGTGTTCTTCAACCAGGAGCAAATCCTTCAACAGGTTTTAATATCTCAAATATATTAGCAAATGGAATTAAAACAATATTATTTAAGGTTACAGTTGGAAATGCTATACCAAGTACTAATCCAATATTAAATATAAGTAGTACAAATTATGAGTATATTGTAGATCCTGCAGATCCTGCAGTTACTGAAACATCAACATCTAATCAAGTTTCAACAACAGTTAATCATGCTGACTTAACAAGTTCTGGAAATTTTACAAAATCAGCAGATAAACAGTTTGCAGATTTAGATTCTTCAGTAACGTATACTCTAACAATGAACAATACTGGTAATGCACCTGCCAATAATGTATTACTTACGGATGTTGTTCCAGTTGGATCTGTTTATGAAAATGGAAGCTTAACAATAAATAATATTCCTAATAATGGAGATCCAAATTCAGGAATTAATATAGGTACAGTAAATGCAAGTTCAATAACAACTGTTTCTTTTAAAGTAAAAATAGTAGCTATACCTCAACAAAATCCAATAGAAAACAAAGGAAGTATAACATATACCTACACGGTTAATCCGGCTAAACCAAATGAAATTACAGAAGCTGAAGATACAAATATTGTATTAACTCAAATAAATAATGCATCTATAATATCTCAAATTGAGGTAGATAAACAATTTGTAGATTTAAGAGATATATTAACTTATACTATTCATTTAACTAATACAGGAAACATTTCTGCAAGTAACATTATAGTTACAAATCCCGCACCTAATGGAAGTAGTTTTATATTAAATAGTGTTGCAATAAATGGAGTAGCTCAACCAGGTTCTAATCCAAACACTGGAATATCAGTAGGAACTTTAGCTTCAGGTGATACTAAAACTATAAGTTTTAAAATGCAAGTTGGAGTAACTATACCAAATCCAAATCCGATGTCAAATAGTGCAACAGTTAACTTTAGTTATCTTGTTGACCCTTCTGGAAGCCCAGTTGCTGGAGTATCAACATCAAATGTAGTAGTCACACAAGTAAATCATGCAGATTTAGAAGGAAATGAGAATTTAATAAAAACTGTAGATAAACAATTTGTAGATATTGGTGATTTAATTACGTATACTATTAAGATAAAAAACACAGGAAATGCAATTGCTAGCAATGTTATATTTGTAGATCCTTTAAGTGATGGTTTAACTTATAAAGTAAATAGCTTAATAATTGATGGAACTCCTAAAGCTCAAAAACCAATGGATGGAGTTAATATTGGAAATGTAAGCCCAAATCAAATTAAAACAATTTCATTTAAAGCATTAGTAGATTCTATACCAGACCCTAATCCAATTTCAAATCGTGCTACTGTAAGTTATGATTATACTGTAAATCCAGCTATTCCAAATAGCATAAGTGCATCAGCAAATTCTAATATAGTAAATACTAGAGTTAATCATGCAGACTTAATTAGCGAAGGAAATGCAGTTAAATCTGTAGATAAGAATTTTGCAAAGGTTTCAGAAATTTTAAATTATACAATCAATTTAACTAATACAGGTAATACTGATGCTAATAATGTTTTGATAACAGATATAATTCCTCAAAAAACAGAATTTGTTTTAGGAAGTTTAATGGTAGATGGAGTTGTGAAGCCAAATGCTAACCCTGTATTTGGAATAAATATAGGAAATATTTTAGAAGGTAGATCATCTATAATTAATTTTAAAGTATTAATTAAATCTCTACCAGTAAATAAAATGTTATCTAATAAAGCAAATATTCAGTATAATTATGTAGTAAATCCTAGTAATCCAACAGGAGTATCTGTTAATAGCTCTACAAATACTGTAAATACAAGAGTTACTCAACCAGATTTTATAGGACCTAATTCAAATAATTTTGTAAAAAGCGTTGATAAAGTTTACGTAGATGTTGGTGATGAAGTAACTTATACTCTATATATAAAAAATACAGGAAATATTGAAGCAGAAAATGTAGTTTTAACTGACTTAATGCAAGAAGGAACCGTATTTAAACAAGGTACAGTTTCAATAGATGATAATAAAAAAGCATCTGCTAATCCAAACCTTGGAATACTAATAGATACTATAGGTGTAAATCAAACTGTAGTTTTAAGTTTTAAAGCTCAAGTAACATCTGTTCCAGCTTCTGGCTATGTAGAAAATCAAGGAAGCTTACATTTTAATTATACAATAGACCCATCAAATCCACAGGGTGAATCTGATAGTGTTAATTCAAATAAAACTAGTCTTAATGTATATCATGGTGAAATAACAGAAAGTAATGCAATTCTTTCATCAAATAAATCAAATACAACTCCAAAGGATATAATAACTTATACTGTTAATCTAAAAAATACTGGAAATACAGAGATAATTGATGTAACCATAAATGACTCAATTCCAGAAGGAACAGCTTTTGTTCCTGGAACTGTAAAAATTAATAATGTTGAACAGCCAAATAAAAATCCAACTATTGGATTAAATATTGGAACTATAGATCCAAGTTCTACAAGTAGTGTTAGCTTTAATGTAAAGGTAAGTGATTCTTCACCTAATACAATAGTTAACAAAGCTAATATAAGTTATAACTATTTTGCAGATCCAAGTAAACCTTCTATAAACAATAATATAGAAACAAATACTGTTAATATATTAAATTTAAGACCAAAATTAGAATTGGTTAAAACGAGCAATAGAAATGGTGCTATAGTAAATGACATTGTAAGATACACAATAGTAGCTAAAAACACAGGACCTATTGATGTTAGTAATATAGTTATAACTGATGTTTTATCAGAAAATCTAAAGTATGTTGGAAATTTAATAGTTAATGGCGTTGTGAATAATGGAGATATAACTCTTGGTGTAAATGTTGGAAGTCTTTCCTTAGATCAAAGAGCTATAGTATCTTTTGACGCTAAAGTAATATCAGTTCCAAGCAGTAAAGAAATTTTAAATAAAACCACTGCAAACTATAATTATATAGTTAATGAAAGTGGAACAGTATTTATTGAATCAAATGAAAGTAGTGAAAATAGTGTAACTATTTTTAGCCCATCTATAATATTTGAAAAATTTTATAACAAATCAGTAGTTAAACAAGGAGATACTTTTGTTTATACAATTCTTGCAACTAATAAAGGAGATATAGATGTTTCAAATGCTTTATTAAAAGATTCGTTGCCAGAAGAGTTTGAAGTTAAAGAAATAAAAGTAGATGGCACAGTAGTGAGTGGAGACATAAATACAGGTATTTCTATAGGAACCATAACTGTTGGTCAAACAAAAATAGTTACCTTAGTTATTAAAGTATTAGACTTAATAGGAGGTAATAATATATGGTTATAGGAAGCTTTAATATAATTACAGATCCTAATTTTCCACCAACGGTAGTAAGTCAAGAAGCTATTAATACAAATCCTGAAGGAATTAAAATTTTAAATCCTAATCTTTCTCTTGTAAAAAGCCAATCAGTAAAATATGCAGCAGTTAAAGATGTTGTAAATTATACAATAATTGCAAAAAACAATAATGATGTAACTGCTGATAATTTGCCTTTAAGTTCAGTAATAGTTAAAGATATATTATCATCAGAACTTAGATTTGTTCCTAAAACATTAAAGGTAAATGGTGTTTTAAATACTGAGGCAAATATAATTGATGGTGTTAGTTTAGATACTCTTCAAGCTGGTGAAAGTAAAACTATAACTTTTGATGTAGAAGTTATAGATGCTAATATTATGCCAATAGACAATAGAGCTTCAGCTCAATTTAATTTTCAATTAGAACCAAATGTTCCAACACAAATTGGAACAACAACTAGTAATTTAGTTGAGCTTATAGTTAAAAATCCAAATTTAAAAATAGAGAAAACAGTTGATAAAAGTATAGCTTCATTAAAAGATGAATTAACTTATACAGTTACTATAATTAATAATGGTGACTTAGATGCTATAAATGTTTTATTTAAAGACTATGTAGAAGATCTTGTAACATTAGTTGATGGAAGTTTTTCTATAAATGGAAAAGTAGTTAATAGTGTTGAACTATCTAAAGGAGTAACTATTGGAAATATTTTAGTTAATGAAACTGTAATTGTGCAATATAAAGTCGTAGTTAACGGAACAGATTGTGGTGGAAAAATAGAAAATAAAGTTAACGTATACTTTGGATATAAGTTCCAAGATGGTACTACGGGTTCTAGAGAAAGAGAATCAGAAAAAAATATAGTAGTTGTTAATATAACAAGTTTTAAACAAATAACCGTTGATGAATATTTAAAAATTCCAACTCAAAAACCGGACATAGAACAAATTAATAATATAAGCGGAAAAGTTAAAATCTTAAATTGTCATGTTATAAAAACAACTAAGGCTGTTTCTATTGAGGGTCAAGGTTTAAGTGGTTATAAACTTGTAGTTCATGCTGAACTTAAACAAATGGTTGAATATACAGCAAAAGATAGTACTCAATCTATTCATGTAGCACATTATGATATTCCATTTAGCACATTTATAGTATTACCTGAAAGCTATAGAGTTGGAAGTAAGGTTGAGGTTAATGGAATACTTGAAGATGTTTTCTTTAATGTAATTGATGAAAGAAACTTCTTTAAGAATGCTACTGTATTGTTAACAGCTAAAATATTAACATCATAATAATATAAAGTTTATAGGAAAATACTGATAATAAAAACTAAAAAAGTTTTCCATTATTATAAACTCTTTACAATAATATTATAATCATTTTATTAATTTTATATAATTATAAAAAAAAGTTGCTTTATATTAATAAATATGATATATTATTTAAGTAGTCGAGAGACAAAAATTAAGTTTAAGTTAGTAGTTCTTTTATTTTTTAAAAGTTATATACGAACACTAAACTTTTAAAATTAGGAGGATTATCATGGAAGATAAAAAAATAATATGTAGAGATTGCAATCAAGAGTTCATATTCACAGTAGGAGAGCAAGAGTTCTACAAAGAAAAAGGATTCGATAACGAGCCAACAAGATGTGCTGATTGCAGAAGAGCAAGAAAACAACAAAACAACAGAAATAGATACTAATATTGAATTTGCAGGAGTTAGTTTTTACTAACTCCTTTTTTTCTATTATAAAATTCTATAATATGAATAGATTTGTGTAATTTATAATCTTACATTAAATATTACTGGAAATTAAAAAGTCCAGTAATATTTTTTTTGCATAAGAAATTAAAACATTTAAAAAATTATTCTCTTTGGATTATATAGATAAACTTTTATTGGTTTTAGTAGCTTGATAGCTTGAATATTTCACCGTATATGGAAACTATAGAATTAAAATGTAAAAAACCGTAGTCTACTCTTTAGCATATATCATACCATTTGAATATCATATATTAAGAACTTTTAAGAGTTTTTAATATTTTAACAAATGAAGAATAAGGAGAAACGTTATGGGAAAATACATTAGAGAGCTTGTAGAATATAGTGGGATAGATGATTGCCCTTATACTGATTGGATTAATTTTAAAGAAATAAGTTTAGATAGCAATTTTTGTATTCCTGATAATAAGCCTAATATAAAAAGTTTATTAAAGGTACATGGAGAAACTAAAGTTGATAGTTATGAAATAGTTCAAACACCAAATTTAAGAGCTTTATTAACAGGAAAGGTTACTTTAAGTTATCAATATATTGCAAATAATTTAGCTGAAACTGTGCATTTTGAAACTACAACAATACCTTTTATTGATTTTATACCACTACCATCTGATTTTAATACTCAAGCTATTATTTTACCTGTTGCATCTATAAAATATATTTACTGTAATTTAATTGATGCAAAATGTATGTTAAACAGTTTAATATTAATGCTTTCTGTAGAAACTTATTAAACTATTTTAAATAGTATTTTCTTAGGAGGGTAAAATATGTCTTTGAATAATAAATTAGATATTATAATAACTTTAAATAAAACTGGTGCATTAAAAGATGATATAGTTAATTGCAATATAAAAATAAAAAATATATCAACTCTAGACATTAACGATATAGAAATTAAATGTATTTTACCATCTGATTTTAAATTCTATGGGAATTTAACTTTAAATGGAACAACTTTACCAAATCAAAATGTTTCATTAATAAGTATTGGAACCTTAGCTACAAGTAATTCATCTATAATTTCTTTTAATTTAAAAATTATAAGCTTAAATAGTGGAAAAGTTATTATAAAAGCTTTAGGAAATTATAGTTATTTAGATTTATCTAATACTTCTATAAATGAAATTGAGGAAAGTAATGAATGTACTTTAACTATATATAAACCTAATATATTAATAACTCAATCTTTAAATAAAGAACTTGCAAAAATAGGAGATAGCGTCATATATACTATAACTCTTGTTAATAGTGGCGATATTGATATAAATAATTTAGTTTTAATAGATTATTTTCCTAATAAATTTAATATACAAGTTATAAAAGTTGATGATGTAATAGATAATAGCAATATAGAATCAGGGCTTATTATTAGTAATATTACTAGGGGTGAAACTAAACAAATTATTATATATATAGATGTAATAGGATTTTTAGATGGAACAGATACATTTATAAATAAGATTATAACAAATTTTGATGTAATTCCAGATGAAAATTTTCCAGAGGTTAATATAACTAAAACAATAACTGATATTAATAAAATTACAATAGTTAAACACTTTGCTAGTTTAACTAAAAAAGCTTATATAAACTATCAAAGTGTTGGAAGTACTGTTGAATATTTTTTAACAGTAACTAATGATCTTAAATCAAGTTATGATAATTCTACTTTGTATGATGTAATTATAAGTGATACTTTAGCACCAGAACTTAAATTTATACCTGAAAGTTTAAAGATAGATAATGTACGTTATAAAGAAGCTAATATACTCCAAGGCGTTAACATTGGAAATTTAAATGCCAAAGAAAATGTAACTATAACTTTTTTAGCAAAAATTTTATCTCAAAAATTAACTCCTATAAACAATTTTGCAATATTAGAATATAAATTCATAATGAATAATTCTCTTCCGTTACAAACTGATGTATTATATAGCAATTCAATTGAAGTAATATCTCAAATTACAGATATTACAGTAATAAAATCTGCAAATAAAACACAAGCTTCTTTAAATGATGAAATAATATATACAGTAACTATAGAAAACACCTCTGATGTTGATATTATAAAAGCTGTATTTAAAGATATTTTACCAAATTCAATTAATTTAATAGATGGAAGCTTTAAAATAGATAATATTCTTATAAATAGTGTAGAACTCTCAAAAGGAGTTGTTATAGGTCCTATAAATTTAGGAGAACAAAAGACTATTAGTTATAAGGTATCTGTTGATAATATAGAATCAAGTGGAAAAATAGAAAATACTGCCACAGTAGACTATATATATAAATTTATAAATAATATTTCAGAAAGAAAAAGTAAAGAATCAAATAAAATAATTATTGATGTAATGTAAATTTAAGAAATACAATTATAGCTATTGCTACAGGGTAATTTTCTCTGTAGCTTTTTTAATTTTAGTGTTAAATTATGTAACATCATCTGTTGCTATTTGTAAAATTTTGAATAATATATAGCATAAGCTTTTTTTAATAGCAAAATAGTAAGAATAGCTAATAATAATTAAATAAAACTTTACTAATAGGTACTTATACTATATTTATACTTATCAGGTGGGAGCCCCAAGCTATCAGGAGGTGAAAATAGTGAACTTAAATGAACCGTTAGAATTTCTTACGGTAGATATTAAACATAAAATAAAAACGGATGATACTAATATAAATTTTTTAGCTTCATCTAGTGATTCAAATCAAGAGATAAGTGCTATTAACAATGAGCTTTTATCAATTAATCAACCTCAAATAACAGAAAATGACGTAACTTTAAATGAATATTCTAATTATTATGAAGATCAAATTTCAATTCAAGCAAGTACTCAACCTCCAAATTTAAGCTTTAACTTTTCAGCAACTCCAACAGCATATCTTAATCAAACAATAACTTATAGTGCAACAATAACTAGTAACGGTGGAGCTACAGCTAATAGTGTAACTTATAGCAATCCATTTTCAGGTGTAGTAATCTTTACTACAGGATCTGTTGTTGTTAATGGAGTTTCATATCCATCATATAATCCTAATTCAACTTTTCCTATTGGAGATATAAATCCAGGACAAAGTGTAACTGTAAGTTATTCATTGGTATCTGTTGTATTAGGTTCTTATACGCTTGGAAATAAAGGAACGATATATTACTCCTACCAACCAGCATCGGGTAGTCCAATAAATCAAAGTTTGACATCTAATAGAGTTGTCACAAATTTGTTAGACTTTTCAGTTTCTAAAACTGTAGATAAAGCTTATGCTGATGTTGGATATAGTTTAACTTATACAGTAACTGTTCAAAACTTAGGCTCAGTTTCAGCTAGTAATATAAAACTTACGGATGCTATACCATCTGGAACTAGTCTTGTAACAAATAGTTTTTCTTTAAATGGGGCTGTTCAAGCAGGAATAAATCCAAGTGCTGGAGTAGTTTTGCCATCTATCGCAGGTCAAAGTACTTTAACAATATCTTGGATGGTACAGATTCAAAATACTATACCTTCTGTAAATCCAATAATTAATACAGCAACAGTTGATACTCAAGTTGGAGTTATTAAAAATACTAATACAGTAAATACTCAAGTTAATAACTCAACTATAATCTCAGTAAAATCCGTAGATAAACAATATGTAAACACAGGAGATACTATAACTTATTCAGTTTTATTAACAAATACGGGAAATGCATCTGCGAATAACATAGTATTTACTGACCCAGCTCCAACTGGAACAAGCTTTGTAACAGGTTCTTTAAGCATTGGAGGAGTAGCAAATCTTTCTGGAAACCCAACTACAGGAGTTAGTGTACCAAGTATGCCTGCAAATGGAACT
>X256_Zander__coassemble_29_pt1 | contig 33847 bp, 26 predicted proteins | sample X256_Zander__metabat2_high_PE_003 | metagenome-assembled genome bin X256_Zander | reverse complement strand
TTGTTTTAAGTCCCCCTTTTGTAGTCATATTAGAAATTCCCCAAAATGTAGTTATCCACATTATCCACAGGAAAAATTTACAATAATACTTCTAATCCTTTATTATAAACGTTTAAGCAGATGTTCACATTTAATTAATATTCCCCAATATGTAGTCATATAATTCCCCAATATGTAGTCATATCTTCCCCAATATGTAGTCATATCTTCCCCAATATGTAGTCATATCTTCCCCAATATGTAGTCATATGCCTATCACAAACCTAGTAAAATAGCGACTTCCCAACTCTCTAAATACTATTAAATATATATAAATAATATAAAATAAATAATATAGAGTAACTTATAAATCTCTTTTTTAAAAAATAAATCCTAAAATGTAGTCATAAGTTTCAAGATCGTAATTAAAAATTAAATAGCTACGATGGATTAAATCTAAAATCTATTCTAGAAACTTTAAAACGATATCCTGTAATGGAATAGCACTATCAATATCAATAAAACCTCTTAGAAGCTAAAAACAAGCCATATAGAAGCATAAAATTATAGCTATATTACCCAGTTCAAATAAATCTAAAATTTCATTATCGATTTTAACCCTACAGATATCGTTTACATTCAATAGTATGGTATAAATACACTAGAAACGTATTTTAAACGATTCTAGCTATGATTTTATCGATTTTAAAGGTATATTTAGGCAGTAGTATAATCCCTAACTGAAAAAAACAATAAATTTTAATATTTTTGATAAAAACAGGTATCATTTTTACATTTTTTGAGTAAGATACATAAAAAGAGTTAAAAGGAGTCAATTATGGCAAAGAAAATAGTTATAAGTTTTAAAGAAAACAACAGGGATTTAGAACTTTTTGAAATTTTAAATAATCTTGATGATAAATCTTGTGAAATTAAAAAAGCGTTAAGAAAATTATTTATAAATAGTAATTCAAAAGCTAATGATAAATAGAAAAATAATTAAGAATATTCTGATAATTAAAAGAGAGGTGCGTATCATCTTTCTTTTTTTTGTATAATTTTTATAAAAAAGTGTCAACTTTTATAAAAAAGTATCATAGAATTATATTACCAAAATATTTAAGAGGTGTAATTATATGGAAATAAGTTTTACAGCAAATGGAGAAAAAATTATTGATTTTGATTCTAAAAATTTTATAAAAGATATTTGTAAAAATAAAAATAAAAAATTTTATAATTTTTCTCTCTTTGCACTATCTTTTTTAGATTTAGATTCAATAACAACTAGTAAAGTTGAATTTCAAGACACTTTTAAGTGGTTGTTTGGAACTGGTGTTAGACCTTTGCTTCTTATGGTTTTGTGTGTTGTAGCTTTAGTATGCACTCAATATCATGCCATTAATGGTGACAAAGAAAAAAACAAATCATTTAATAAAGCTAAAATAGGTAAAGTGCCAACTTCTAAGATCACTGATGTATTATATTTAATAGTTTCAATAGGATCGTTAATAGCGTGGGTTATTTTATAGGGGGTGTTTTGAATGTTATTAGAATTTGGTGTAGGTGCTGCTATACTAACTGCTTCTTCTTTGATATATGACAAAGTAAAAAACAAGGACATTACTAGACTTAGAAAAGATTTCTTTGAAATTATCTGGAATGCTAACAACTCAAAACTAAAAAACAAAGAAAATATTGTATTTCATTTAGGTAATGTTTATAGGAAAAACTATGGATACTTTGCAACTGTGATTATTCCTAAAGGATGCTCATTTGAAGCTTTGGAAAATGCAAAAGATATTATCCAAGATGGACTTGGATGCCTAATAGAATTAAATAAAGAAAACTTCGAAGATTTTGCAACTATCAAAATAGTAAATCATAATTTCCAAGAAGTTTCTTTTGCTCCAGTAAAAACTAAGGATTACCAATTGTTTTTAGGATGGAAGTTAGATGGAAGTCCTATGTTATTAGACCTAAAAACCGATGCTCATCTGTTAATAGCAGGTAAGACTAGGTTTGGTAAAAGTTTTCTATTTGCTTGTGTAATAGCAAATATATGCTATAGCAACCCAAATAACTGGGAAATATATATGTTCCAAGTTATGAAAGGGGAAATAGATGTATTTGCTAATTGCAAACCTGTAAAAGCATGTACTAATGATGTAAGACAAATATTAAGTATTTTAAAAAAATTAAGAAAAGAAGTGGATAATCGTTCTAAACTACACTCACAAAATGGTGTTAGAAACATAGGACATTGGAATGAAACTTTTCCTAAAAAGAAAATGAAGAGAATATTGGTTTGTGCTGAAGAACTCTCATTTTTTTTAAGTAATGAAGATGAAGAGTTATCTGAAGTACAAAAAATATTTACAGGTTTGGTTAAAGCAGGAGCATCAGCAGGTGTTCATTTCGTTGGTTTAGTTCAAAGAACTACAGTAGCTAATATGAGTGCTGAAACCAAATCTCAAATGAGCGTTGCATCTACTCGCCAAAGAAGTTCCATTGACTCCCAAAATGCTATAGGGACTAACGATGCTACAAAACTTAAAATGCAAGAATTCATTGTTGGATGCAATAAAGGTGATATAAGGTTTAGAGTCCCAAACATAGATGAGGATTTTAAAACCTTAAATAAGTATGTTCCAGAAATTAAAATACCTAAACTTACAGAAGAACCTAATATGGATTTGAAAAATAAACTTAACAATAATAACAATAATGGAACTGTTCTTAAATCAACCTGTATGAAAATTGATAAAAACACACCTAAAGAAACCATTAAAGAAGAACCAAAAATTACAGATAGAAATTTAATCAGAAAATTCTTAGAACAACATGGAGCAATTACTTCAAAGATGGCTATGGAAGGACTGGGAATTAAAAAACAATCTACTTATAAAGAGTTAAGTAAATTGGAAAAAGAAGGTGATCTTAAAACTTATACTGATTCATGGAGTAAATTGAAAGTTTATTATACAAAAAAAGAGCCATTATCAACTCATAACCTAATAAAATTAGATTTTTATTGCAAGTTATTAGCCAATGGATATGAAATTATTAGTCATGATAATGAAAAAATTTTCTTAGAAGGAAAATATAGAAGTGATGGTCTTTTCAAAGTTAAAAAGAATGGTAAGTTATCTACAATAATTTTAGAAGTTGACTATGAACATCCTACCCACGATGCTAAATTAACTGATTATGAGCAGGTTTACAAAGATATGAATTTCATATTAGTACTCTCTAGAGAAAAAATAGGAGCAAAAATAAAAAGGAAGTATCCAATCTTAGCAACAGATTTTAAATTTTCTAACATTAATTTACTTGAAAACATGTGAAAAATAGCAGGTGCATCTGCATCTGCTATCCTTAAAAAATAAAATAAATGGGGTAGTAACTGTATCAACACCAATAGCCTGTATAGGCTACCATATTTATTTTCTTTTTTATTTTTCATAAAAACCAACGCCTAAACTCTATTCATACCAAAAGAAAAATAAAAAGAAACAAAAAAACAAAGGAGGTATTGGTACTATGATTTTATTATTACCAATAGCAACATTTTTATTCATCCTATCTTATGCAATAGCTAAATTAAATTTAGCTAAACATCAGAAAAAATTAGTTAAGGTTAATGGAAAGATTTATGAGGATAAAACTCCTAAGTCAAAATCATACTCTCTTCCTGTCTATTCTATGATGTGTTATTTAAATAATAAACATAAAGAAGAAATAGAAGAGATTACAATTCCAAAAACTTCAACTCTAACACAAGAACAAATTAAAAAAATTAAAGCCATTAAATTTGATCAAGAAATTTCAAAAGAGGTAATAGTGGAAAAAAGAAGCAAAGACATAGAAGATGAGTATTTATTATTAAAGCAAAAGTTTAGTGCTGCTCTAAAAAATAGAAAAATTGATAGGGACACTATATTAGGTATTAGAAAATATCTATCTTGTAATGTAAGCAAGTATGAAAAAAAAGCTTTTAAGAATGATGCTCATGCAATTTACACTATGCTTAAAGCTAAAGATTTAAAATTAGAACACTTAAAAATAATAGAAAAGGTGATATAAGATGGAAAACATTAAAATTACAAGTGAAGCAACTTGTATAAATTCTGGTATTAGTCATTGCACTAAAAAAATAGCTGAAATTTATAATTCTAATATCAATGTATTAGATTACGGATGTGGAACAGGTCGCAATATGTGGTATTTAATAGGCTCAAAATATAATCTACATGGTTGCGATACAATTGCTCAATTAAAAAAACAAAAATATAATCATGATGAACTTAGGGAAAAAGGGTGTGTAATAGAAACTAGCAAAAATCTACCAAATGATTTTTATAATGTGGTTCTATGTTCATTTGTATTAAATGTAATAGAATCTGATGATTTAAAAAAGGAAATATTAAAAGATTTATTAGATAAACAAAAGAGATTTGGAATTACTTATTTAGAAGTAAGAACCAAATCAGATATACTTAAAACCAAAAACAAGGAGAGATATAAAGATGGTTTTCTAGTGAGCAAAGGTAAAATTTTAACTTATCAAGAACCTATTACTTTTGAAAAATTAGAAAACTTAGTTAATAGTGTCGGCTATCATATCAACACCCACATATGTAATACAACAAAACACTATGCAACTTTATTTTAAGGCTATAGCAAAAGAATTTGATTCAATTATTATTGAAAAAAGAAGCAAAGACATAGAAGATGAATTACTTAGAATTAAGAAGAAGCGAGGGAGAAATTTGTTGGATAAAAAATATATACAAAAATGCCTTGATTTTGCACAACAAAATTGTAAAGCTAGAGTTTTAGATTTACATGATATTTTAAATTTCAAAAAGAAATCTGAAAAAATGGCTAAAAAAATTAAAAGATTAAACTTAGAAGAAGAAGTGGAAATTTATTTTGAAGCTTATCAAGGTTTAAAAAAAAGTGGTTTCAAATATCTAAATACATGTGTTTATGGTTATTTTGATGTGGATGGAAATCTTAATGAAATTAAAATAAATAGAGATAAAAAAGCATATTCAGTTTTTAGAATTACTATCCCAAATTACCATAAATTAAACAAAAAAACCAAGGAGATACTTAGAGATAAATTCAATTGTACTGAATATGGATATCATGGATATATAAATTTATAATACTTTAAAAAAGTCCTAAATTATTAGGACTTTTTTTTACATACAAAAATCTGTTTATCTATAGTTTAAAAAAAGATAAATGGAGGATTTTATCATTGTTGAGATTTATAAGTAAAGAAAATTGTTCTAATTGTGAAACTATAAAAGAGCAATTAATAGAATCAAATATAGATTTTGAAATTTTACAATTTGAAAGTTTAGGGAAAGAATTACAAAAAGAATTAAGGCAATCTGCTATTAAAGCTGGTGTTATGTCATTTCCTTTAATGATAGATGAAGGATTTAATTTTAAAAACTTAGAGCAAATTTTAAATGAAAATAAGCTTTATATTATAAAAAGAGATGGATCAAGAAAAGAGTTTGATAAAAACAGGATAACTAGAGCAGTAACAAGTGCTATGTTTGATGCTTGTGTTGAAGATGAAGAGTTGGCAGATAATATAGCTTACTATGTTGCATTAAATGTTAAGGCTCATAAATTAAATAAAAATTTAAATGTGGAAGAAATACAAGATATGGTTGAAAATTTTCTGATGGTTTCAGAGTATCCAAATGTTGCTAAGAAATATATATTATATAGAGCAGAAAGAGAAAAAATAAGAGTTAAATCTACAGTTAAAAAAGAAGGATTATTGACGGATGAGTTTATTAGCAAGTATAAGCATCTTCCAAATCCCATGGGGCAATTAGGAAGTTTTGTTTACTACAGAACATATTCTAGATGGCTACCAGAAGAAAATCGAAGAGAATATTGGTATGAAACTGTTAGAAGAGCAGTAGAGTATAACTGTTCTTTAGCACCAACATCTAGAAAAGAAGCTGAAAGACTTTACGATAACATTTTTAATTTAAGACAATTTTTATCTGGAAGAACTTTTTGGATAGGTGGAACAGAAGCTTCTAAATCATACGCTATGGCGAACTTTAATTGTGCAGGTATAGTAATAGATGAATTTGAAGCGTTTAAAGATTTATTTTATGCATTAATGGTAGGTACTGGAGTGGGTTTTAGAATTATAAAATCTGATGTTGCTAAGATGTCCCCTACTAGAAAAGATATAGAGTTAATAAACAAAGAGTATGTTGGTAAGTCTAAAAAAGATAGAGTAGATAGTACAAGCCTTTTATTTAATAATAATACTGTGAAAATAGTGGTAGGGGATAGCAAAGAGGGATGGACTCAAGCTTTGAATTTCTATTTTAAAATCATAACTGAAAAAGAATATATCAACATTAAAACTATAATTATTGATTATGATAATGTTAGACCAAAAGGTGAAGAGTTAAAGAAATTCGGTGGAACAGCTTCTGGACATAAAAGTTTAAAAAATATGTTTAACAAAATTCACTACACTATAATAAATACCCCAACAAATAAAATTAGACCAATAGATGCGATGGATATAGCAAATATAATTGGTGAAAATGTTGTTGTGGGTGGAGTTAGAAGAACTGCAGAAATAACTCTATTTGACTCAGATGATGAAGAAGTTATAACTTCAAAAAATTCTATGTATGAGAATGTAGATGGAAAATGGATTCCAAACGAAAAAATACTACACAGAAGAATGAGTAATAATTCAATTATGTATTATGAAAAACCTTCTAGAGAACAATTACATTGGCATGTTGAAACTATGAGATTTACTGGAGAACCAGCTTTTTATGTAGCAGAGAATGCTCTTAAGAGAAGAAGTGATTTTGCTATACCAAACCCATGTGGCGAGATTTTATTGCAATCAAAACAATTATGCAATTTAACTACAGTTAATTTAATGGCTTTTGTTAAAGATGGAAAATTAGATATAGATGCTCTATGTGAAGCACAGGAAATGTCTGCAAGAGCAGGATATAGAATGACTTGTGTTGAATTAGAAATTCATAAATGGCATGTGAATCAAAGAAAAGATAGGCTTATAGGTTGCTCATTAACTGGATGGCAAGATATGGTAAATGCAACCAATATGAGCATGGAAACTCAAGCGAAAGTTTTAAAAGTTTTAAGGAATTCTGCTCATAAAGCTTCAGAAGATTTGGCTAAAGAAATAGGATCTAATGCACCTTTATTGTCTACTACGATTAAGCCAGAAGGAACTTTGTCATTGCTTCCTACAGTGTCAAGTGGACTTCACTATTCTCATTCTCCTTATTTTATAAGAAGAGTTAGAATTAATTCTCAAGATGCTCTAGTAAAGGTATGTGAAGAATTAGGATATCCAATACACGCTGAAGTCGGACAAGATATTAAAACTTGTGATACTAAAGTAATTGAATTTCCTGTAATAGCACCACAAGGCAAAACTAAATATGATGTTTCTGCAATAGAACAACTTGAAACTTATAAAATGTTTATGGAAAACTATGTGGATCATAATGCTTCTATTACTGTACATGTTAGAGAGCATGAATGGGCAGCAGTAGAGCAATGGCTTTGGGATAATTGGGATTGTGTAGTTGGAATATCTTTCTTATCGTTAGATGATAGTTACTACCCATTATTACCATATGAAGCTTGTTCGAAAGAGGAATATGATAAAAGAATAAATTCTATGAAACCTTTTAATCCTAATCTGATTAGAAAATATGAAGATAAGGAAACTGAGTTTGATGTTGGCTCTGATGCAGAATGTAGTTCTGGAGCATGTGGTGTTAGATAAAAATTGCTCAAAAAGTATAAAAAAGAAGAAACTTTTCAACCTAACTAGCATAATATGGATTAAGTGTTTAATTTATAAGGGGGATTTATGAGGATTTTGAGTTTGTTTAGTGGTATTGGTTCTATAGAAAAAGCCTTAAGTAATATTGGGTTAGATTATGATTTAATAGGATTTTCAGAAGTTGATAAAAAAGCTATTGAAACCTACTGCTTAATCCATAATGTTAATGTAACAAAAAATTTAGGTGATATAAAAAATATAAATATTAAATCTTTACCAAAAGATTTGGATTTAATTTGCCATGGTTCACCTTGTCAAGATTTTTCTAAAAATGGCAAAGGTTTAGGTGGGGATAAAAACAGTAATACTAGAAGTTCTTTGCTTTGGAATTCTGTTGAAATAATAAAAAATACAAAGCCTAAATATATAATATGGGAAAATGTGAGAAATGTTATTAGTAAAAAGCACAGGCACACATTTGATGCATATATTGACAGTTTAGAAAATGTAGGATATACAAGTCATTATAAGATTTTAAACTCTAAATATTTTGGAGTACCACAAAGTAGAGAAAGAGTGTTTACAATTTCTATTAGAAATGATTTAAACAAAAATTTTATATTTCCTGTAGAAACTAAATTAAAAACTAAATTAATGGATTGGCTAGATGAAAAAGTTGATAATAAATATTATGAGATTAATAATCTTAGTCTTAGTTTATTTTTAGGCAAAGAGAATGGTGGCTTGAAGGTTAAACAAGCCACTAAAAAAGGATATGATATAGCTTATATCGGTGATGCTATAAATATTGGTAATGTCACATCTAAAACTAGGAGAGGTAGAGTAGGCAAAGGTGTCGCACAAACACTTATTACTCAATGTGAGCAAGTTACAATTTGTCCAAATACTAATAGATTAAGAAAATTAACACCTCATGAGTATTGGACTTTAATGGGTTTTAATGATGATGATTTTAACAAAGCTAGAGAAATTAATTCAGATACGAGTTTATATAAACTAGCTGGAAATTCAATAGTTGTTCCTGTATTGGAAAAAATTCTAGAAAATTTAATATAACATGAAACTTCGATTTTATTTCAAGGATTTACTGAAAAGTAAGTCCTTTTTACATCCTAAAATTATCCAGCGTATAGTGAAACATCACAAAAACAATGGAGGGGTTTATGGAAAAAATAAGATTGTTTGATAGTTTTGCGGGCATTGGTGCTTTACATAAAGCATTAACCCAATTAGGCGTAAACGTAGAATTAGTTGGCATGAGTGAAGTAGACAGTGATGCTATAATTTCTTATGGTTCTGTTCATGGCTTAAATTTAGAAAACATACCTGTACTAACTAAACAAAAAATGATAGAACATTTAGAAAGAATGAATGTAGGCTTTGATTTTAATACTCAAAAAAATAAGGTAGCAAAATTGAAAACTGAAAAAATTGAAAAGTTATATAAAACTTGTATAGCAACAAATAATTATGGCGACATAAGTAAAATAAATCCAAATGAGTTACCTGATTTTGATTTATTTAATTTTAGTTTTTGTTGTCAAGATATCAGTATATCTGGTTGTAAAAAAGGATTAAAAGATGACGATGGTAATCTAACAAGAAGTGGTTTATATGTTTATGGAATAAATATTTTAAAAGTCAAAAAGCCTAAATATGTAATGTTAGAAAATGTCAAGAATTTAATAGGTACTAAATTTATAAATGATTTTTATAATATAGTGAGTGAATTGGAAAGCATAGGTTATAACTGTTGTTATCCTAAGAATGATAAAGGAAACCCTGCCTGCCTAAACGCTAAAGATTTTGGTGTTCCTCAAAATAGGGAGAGAATTTTTGTTATATGTATCAGAAAAGATGTTGATGACGGAAATTTTGAATTTCCTAAACCATTAAATATAGAAACTAAAATAAAAGATATATTAGAACCTGTAGTAGATGATAAATACTATCTAAATAAGGCTTTAAATATGAAAATGAAATCTAAGTATATACAATATGATAATAGTGGTAAAGGATATGAATCTCAAGCAGCTAGATTGTATTACACAGATAGTGCTATGGGGAGTTTACCTTATAGAAATGCTGGGGATAAAACACAAATTATAGAAAAGGAAAAATGTCAATTAAAACAGGAGTCAATTAATAATGTTGATTACGTTAAAGGATTAGGATGTATTAAAAGAATAGGTGGGCTGTTTGACACTGAAAATAGAAAAAGAGAAGCAGGTGCGGTTTTTGACTCTAATGGATTTTCTCCTACTTTGAACACTATGCAAGGTGGATATAGGCAACCTATAATAAACACCTCCACAGATGAGTTTAAGCTTAGAAAATTAACACCAACAGAATGTTGGAGATTGATGGGATTCTCAAAAGAAGAGTGTGTAAAAGCGAGAAGTGTTGGTATATCTGATTCTCAATTATATAAACAAGCTGGAAATTCAATAGTAGTAAATGTTCTATATCATATATTTAAAAATTTGTTTTATCATGGTGATAAATCATGATAAAGGTATTTGAAGCGTTTAGTGGTTATGGAAGTCAATCTATAGCTTTGAAAAATATAGGTGTTGATTTTGAAGTTGTGGCAATATCTGAAATAGATAAATATGCTATTAAAGCATATGAAGCAATTCATGGAAAAGTAAATAATTTAGGAGATATATCCAAAATAGAAATTAGCGATATCCCAAACCATGACTTATTCACATATTCATTTCCATGTCAAGATATTTCAGTGGGTGGTCGCAAGAAAGGCTTTGATGAAAATAGTGGCACTAGAAGTAGTTTACTTTGGGAGTGCAAAAGTATTATAGAAAGCAAAAAACCTAAATATTTATTTTTAGAAAATGTTAAAAACTTAATCAGCAAGAAGCATAAGCCTAATTTTGATAAATGGTGTTCTTGGTTAGAAAAGCAAGGTTATAAAAATTACTGGAAAATACTCAATGCTATCGATTTTAATATACCTCAAAATAGAGAGAGAGTTTTTATGATTAGTGTTTTGGGTGAGCAACAGTTCAATTTTCCAAATAAAATTGATTTGAATAAATCTATTCTAGACATATTAGAGAATGAGGTAGATCATAAATTTTTATTACCACAATTTATACAGGACAGATTTATATCATTCCCAGAAGATAAATTAAACAGCAAACTTATAGAAGTAGTAGGAACAACTGCTCCAAATCCTTATGATTCAAATGGGAATTTAATTTATGATAAATGCACTTCAGCATGGGTTTATAATCCTAAAAAATGTGTTGGAGCATTAGCATCTAGAGATTACAAACAACCAAAGCAAATAATATTATATAAAAATAATTCTAGAATAATTAGAAAATTATCGGTTAAAGAATATTTTAGATTAATGGGACTCAATGAGCAGGATATAAATAAATTACTTAATAGTGGCATTTCAAATACACAACTTTATAAATTAGCAGGTAATTCAATAGTGGTAAATGTTTTAGAAGAAATCTTCAAAAACATATTTAAATAAAATTTACTTTTTATTTTAGGACTTGCTATATACAGCAAGTCTTTTTTACATTCTTAAACCTTCCTGCTTATAGTTAAACATACTATAAATTGGAAAGGGTTGTGGGGTGCTTATATTGGTGTTAAATAATAGAAAAAAATTTAATGGAACTTTGGCAAGAGTGAGTGTTGAGGAATTGTCTGTTCTTGATTTTAGTAAAAATACTCTAGAAGAAAGAATGCGATACATCCAAAACAAATACCAAGAAGTAAGTGCTTTCTACAATTCTTATACATATTGTAAAGAAGAAAATGTTGATGGTGGTTTTACTAATTTATGCGAATTAACTCAAGAAGATATGGATAAATATTATAAATACAATTTAAATGCTAATGATTACTTAAGTGATGACATAAATGTTTTCAAATTATGTGAAAGAGATGCTAGTTATTTACTAAATAGTCCAGATATAAAAGAGTCTGCTATCAGATGTTGTAACAGGAATGATAATTGTTCATTAGACCACATAGAAAATGTAGAACATGAGGTTAATAATGATAATTACAGACTTGCTCCGAAATTGGATATAAAAGCTGGAGATTATAAGACTAAAGATATAAATAAAGACAATCTTACAAATGAACAATGGGAAAGATTTAAAAAAATAAACAAATCTCTAATTATGGAATTAACTCAAAAAAATGAAGCAAGACTCAATCTTTTAGATAGAAAAATTGAACTTGAAAATATGGTATGTGAAAATGCTCAAGATGATGTAAAAAGAAGAAGTGAATTAAGAATAACAATAGAAAATATAAAATCTATAAAGGATGATATGATTAGGATTAAAAAATCATTTACTCCTTTTGTTGAAATTAAGTGTGATAAATGTCCAACCTCTAAAACTGATTTTTGTGAGAATTTAGATTATAAAAATTCAGAGCATGTGAAGGTAGCTTTGTTGCTTCATAATAATGATAGTGTAAAACAAGATTTAAATATAATAGCTTATGATATAAATGTAGCTATTAAAAGATTAATTAAAATGGACATGCTTAGTAGTTATGATTTAGATTTAATAGATTCATATAGATTTTTTAAAGGTAATATTAAAAGAGTGGCTGAAGATTTAGAGAAGCATAGACAACAGATTTACAGAGATTTGGATAAGATAGTTTATAAAATTATGCTTACATTAAATAAAAAAATTTAAAAATTTTTACAAAAAGGTGTTACACTTTCGGTCTGTAAACCTATAGTTAGTGAAGGGGTTTTAACAGGCTAAGTTTAACACTTTGTTTTTTTTAAGGCTATGGGACTCCCTTCTATTTGTGTTGCAATATAATTATTATACAATGCTATGTATTCACATATTGAAACTCTCACAACTACAAAAAAGAGAAGCTAGATGCTTTAAATAGGCATTTAGCTTCTCTTTTTTTGTTTCTATAAAAGGAGAAATTTACAATGAAAACTAGGTGTAAACAATGCAAAAAAACTATAGATTTTGGGAAAACATATTGTACATCTTGTTATTCCAAAAATCTAAAAAACAAGAAAAAAGATATTAAAAATAAATACATTGAATCCACTACTAAATCCACAACTTGGAAATCCCTAAGAATGTCTGTTTTAAGGCGTGATAGTGGATGTTGTGTTCTTTGTTTTAAGAGGGGTTACATAGAATACAGAAACTTACAAGTACATCATATAGTGAAGAGAGTAGATGCACCAGAATTGATTTATGAAACTTCTAATCTAGTTACTCTTTGTAGGGTTTGTCATGAAGAAGTTGAAAAATTATCTCCAACTAAACAAAAAAAATTATTAGGAAATTTTAATGATGAGGAAACTCATTTTTTACTATAGGAGTTTTTATGAAACTATCTATTATAACTTTTTATTTACTATCTATAACTGGAGTTCTAGGTATGGTTTTAGAGATATCTGGAATGTATCTAGCTATAAAAATGAAAGAAAAAGATAATAAATCTGCTTGTAAGTTTTTTTATAAGATTATGACTTTGGGTGAGATATTTATGTCTTTATGTTTCCTTTTTGTAGTTATGTTTCCTGTTATAGCAATTATTGAGATTATAAATAAATTTATATAGAGATGTTTTTTCGTCTAGCATTGCGAGTTTTGTCGCTCAAGGAAAACAAAACATTTTAACAATGCTGAATAATAGAATCCTCCGTTGTATGTGGGTGTCTTATGACATCCTATTTTTTTGGAGGGGGCAAAAGGTGGTGAGCTTTTGGCAAGACCTCGTAAAGATGTAAGTGCTTTACAAGGAGCTTACACTAAAGAAGCCATGCAAGAACGTATGGAACATGAGGATAAGCTTAAAGGAAGCAAGGATAATCTGAGTCCACCAGATTTTATTGTTAATGATGAGATAGCTTTGCAAAAGTTTAATCAACTTGTAAAGGAATTATCTGAAGTGGACATTATCATTAATGTAGATACTGATTTATTGGCAGTATACGCTGATGCTTGGAGTAAATATATTCGAGCAACTAAAATGTTAATGATGCAGGACATGGTCGAAGAACAAGAGAATAAAAGTGGAATAGTTACTAAGGTAGCAAATCCTTATATAAAAATCCAGCAATCATATTCACAACAACTTATGAAAATAGCAAATCTATTTGGATTATCTCCTGCAGATAGGAGCAAAATAGCACATCTAAATCCATCGGATAAAGAAGAAAAGAGTGATCCACTATTAGATTTATTAAGTGGATTGAAGGGATAGATTATGAAGGTTGATAAAAAGTATGAAAATTTAACTGGAATTAAATATGCTCAAAAAGTTGTGAATGGAGAAATTATTGCTGGGAAATATATCATCCTTGAATGCAAGAGATTTTTAACAGATTTAAACAGGATAGAGGATGAAGATTTTGAGTGGTATTTTGATACTAAGGTTTATGATTTTATTATGGGCTTTCAAAATTTCTTCAAGTTTGCCGATGGTATAATGGCTGGAAAACCTATGAAATTAGCCGAGTTTCAAGAGTGGATATTAGCTAATTTATTTTGTTGGAAACATAAGGAAGAACATTATGTAAGATTTTCTAAAGCGTATATCCAAATAGCTAGAAAACAGGGAAAATCGATGATTTTAGGATATATTGGCTTTATTAAATCTTTATTAGAAAACTATTCTCAAGTTTTTTGTTGTGCTACAAAAAAAGATCAAGCTGAGATAGTTATAAAAGAGATCAAAAAAATGTTAGATAATGCTATACCAGAAGTCAAACAAAGGTTTACTGTTTATGGTAAATCAAGAATAACAAAGATAGTTTGCAATTATAATATGAGTGAATTAGCACCCTTGTCGAGTGATGCCAACACACTAGATGGATTAGGTGTGGATTTGGCGATAATTGACGAATTTTCAGCTCATCCGAATTATGACCTTTATGAAGTGCTAAGAAGTTCGCAATTATACAAACTTTCTGCACAAATCGTGGCAATTACTACGGCATATAGTAATACAAATACTTCTCCCGGATATAATGAGAGATGTATTTTAGTCAACGCTTATGAAGGAAAGGCTGAAATGGATGATAGATATTTTAGTGCTATTTATGAACTCGATGCTGGTGATGATTACATGGATAGAGATACTTGGGGAAAGTCCAACCCATTGTTTACTCAATTCCCAAGTATAATGAAAAAGATGGAATCTGACTTTCAAACTGCACTTAAAGATACTGAAAAATTACAACTATTCTTAACTAAAAACTTAAACATCTGGTTATCCCAAGATGCTTTAATATCCTATTTAGACTTTGACTCTTGGAGAGAAAATCAAGTTGATAATATAAGTTTTAAAGGTAGAGAAGTTGTGATAGGTGTGGACATGAGTAAAAGCACAGATTTGACTGGAATATCTCTGGTAGCTAAAGATGATGATGATAATTTATTAGTTAAATCAACAGCATTCCTTCCTAAAGAAAATATAAACTTAAAAGAAGCTTCAGATAAAATGCCTTATGGATCATACTTAACTTCTGAAAAAGATTGGCTTATAGCAACAGAAGGTAAGTTTGTAAACCAAAAAGAAGTTGAAGCTTTTATAAGAGCAGTAGAAGAATACTATGAATGTAAAATCAAGGCAATAGCATTTGACTCTTGGGGAGCATTAAACCTTATGTCAAATTTATCGTCAGACTTTGATGTAGTCGATGTTAAGATGACTTATAAAAACTTCTCTCCACCAATCAAACGATTTAGAGAATTGGTTTATGAGGGTAAAGTTTTTCATGAATACAATCCTATACTAAATTTCTGTGTAGCAAATGCTATAACTAAACAGGATTTACAAGAAAATATATTATTAGATAAGAAAAAAAGTATTAATAGAATAGATTTATTAGTCGCAACTCTGATAGGATACTCGGAATTTTTCTATGAGGAAACTACAGAAGATTACGGATATTTCATAACATAGAATGGAGGTGAAAATTTGGGACTATTTTCTGATTTTTTTAAATCTAAAACAGATGAAAATCTAGAACAAAAGATTAGTTTGAATGATAATACAAGCACTTACGTAAATGAATTTGGTGAAACAAGCAAATCAGTAACTGAAGATACTGCTATGAAAATAGCATCTTTACATCAAGGTGTAAATATTATATCTGATACAATTGCTAGTATGCCAATTTACTTATTCAAGGAAACAGACGGTTTCCAAGAAGTGTTTCTAGAGGACTCTAGAAGTAGGCTATTTTCTAACATGGCTAATGAAGTTTTAACTTCTTTTAATTTAAAGAAAAATCTTATAAAAGACTTAATCCTATATGGAAACTCATATGCAAAAATAGTGAGAGAATCCGAAGATAGAGTTAAATTGTATTATTTACCTCCTAATATAGTAACTCCTAGATTTGACACTAGTGGTTACTTTTTTAATGTCCAATCATATTCTACAGATGTCATGGGAGAGCAGGTGCAAGCAGAAGTTATTGATTATTATGATATGTTAACTCCTGTTAGAAATCCAAAGCACAATAGTGTAACTGGAGTTGGTTTATTGGAATATGCATCTAACATGTTATCAATGAGTATGCATGAAACAGATTATATGATTAATTTATTTAAAAATGGATTATCTGCTAAAGCAGTTTTGAGTTCCAAAACTCCATTTAAAAAGGAAATTAAAGAACAATTAAAATCTGATTTAAAACAGTTTTATAGTGGTGCTAATAATGCAGGTAAGATGCTAGTTTTAGAGGGAGATATTAGTGTTATGCCACTAAGTTTAACCCCTACAGATATTAAGTTAATTGAAAATAAAAATTTAACTATTGTTGAGATAGCTAGATTTTTAAATATTCCAAAACATATGTTGTCATTAGATAGAGGTCAAGGTACTTACTCTAACATTACTCAAGAGAGATTACAATTGTTGCAAAATACTCTTACACCTTTCTGTGTAATTTTAGAAGAAGCCTTAAACCAGAAACTTCTTACAGAAGAAGAAATAGAACAAGGGTATTACTTCCAATTCCATACTGCAGAGATGTTAAAACTTACTCCAGAAGATAATAGTAAATATATGCTTGAGTTATTCAGAGAACATATAGTTACCTTAGAAGAAGTGAGAGCATCACTTAATCTAGGTGGTGACGATGAAACTATTAACGAGCTTAAGCAAGTACAGGAATGGAAATATAATAACACTAAAAACACTCTTCTTCAAAATGGGGATGAAGTTCAATCTAAAGAAGAAGGCTCTAAAAAAGAAACTCCTAAAGATTCTGAAAATCCTGCACCTGTAGAAAAGGAAAAAGGTGCTGAAGATAAAAAGAAAAAAGTTAAGGAGGAATAATTTTTTGGAAATTAGATTTAAAGATGCCAAGTTAGAATGCAGAGAAAATGGAGAACTCAAAGTAGGTGGCTACATTAATGTAACTGAAAGAGATTCTGAAATTTTATTTTCTCAGAAAAGAGAAAAGTGGTTTGTAGAAAAGATGCAAAAAGGGGTATTTCAGAGAGCTTTAGAAAAGGCTTCTGAAGTACCTCTTTTATTTCAACACGATTGGGAAAAGAGATTAGCTTCTACTTTAGATCAATCACTTAAATTAAAAGAAGATAATATAGGATTAAGATTTGATGCGACTATTAATAATCCAGAGGTTTATGATTTGGTTCAAAAAGGTGAATTAAATTCATGTTCTTTTGGTTTTATTGTTAGAAATCAATCTTTTGAACCTGTCGACTCTAAATTAGAAAAAAGATATGTAACTGATATCGAGTTATTGGAGGTTTCATTGGTGAATAAACCAGCTTATGTGGGTTCTCTAGCAGAAGTTAGAGCTTATGAAGAAGCTTTAGCTGAAGAAGAGAATAAGAAAAAAAAGAAAGATGATAAGGACACTTCTGAAGAAAATCCTAATGGAAAAAAGGATGAAAAGGAAGTTAAAGATAAAGAGCAGGATAAAGAAAAACCTGTTGGCACTAAAGATAATAAAAAAGATGACAAGCCTAAAGATGATAAGAAAGAAAAGTCTGATAATAATAAGGGAAAATCAGATAAAATTTCACAAGATAATTTTAAAAAAGAATCTGAAGATAAATCTGATAAAAAAGATGAGTCAGAGGATAAAAAGAAAAAAGATGAAAAAAGAGAAGATGATAATTCTATATCTTATAAAGATGAGGAATTAAAAAGAGCAATATCGGAAATATTGGACAAAGTTATAGAAGAAAAAAACTTGGCTCTCACAAGAAAAGAAAGTGAAGAGCAATTTTTACAAGAATCCATACAAAAGGAAAAACAATTTAGCAATGAAATTGTTAGTGAGTTAGAAGGCGAAGCTATGAGATGTTCTGGAGATGTGGTTCAACTTAGGCTAGACCTTTTAAAATTAAAAAATGTAAAAAAGGAGTACAAATAATTATGAGTTTAAAAGCATTAAAAGAAAAAAGAGCAAGACTTATCAATGAGCTAGAGGAAATGGTTACTGGACTTGAAAAAGAAGGAGAAATCAGAGCTTTAACTGAAGAAGAGAGAAATAACTTTGATACTAAGAAAACTGAAATAGAAAGCATAGATGCTACAATAGCTAGAGTTGAAGAAACTAGAGCTAAAGAAGTTTCTGAAGATGCAGTAAAAGAATTAACTGAAACTAGAGATAAGGCTGAAATAGAAAAAAGAGCTTTAGAAAGTTTCTTCAGAGGTAGAGATTTAAATACAGAAGAGAGAGCAGTTCTTGCTTCAACTTCATCTAACCAAGCTTTATTCCCATTAGAAATTTCTAAATCAATAATGCAAAGATTAGAAGAGTTATGTCCAGTTTTAGAAATGGCTAGAAGATTCTCTTCAAAAGGAACTTTAAGATTAATAAAAGAAGATTCATACGGTCAAGCTGCAATCACTCCAGAAAACACTAAATTCCACGATACAGATGTAGTGTTCGCTAACATAGAATTAAGAGCGTTCAAAGTATCTGCAATGGTACAAGCTTCATTCGAAATGTTGGCTAACTCAGAAATCGATTTATCTGGATATTTAATGGATGTAATAATCAGAAGATTGTCTAAAGAAATCAACAGATTATTTATATTAGGAACTGGAACAAATGAGCCACAAGGTTTAACTCATGGAAAGCAAACTCACACTTTAAGTTCTGCAGATGCAACTAAGTTGAATGTTCAAGATTTTATCATGATGCAAACAACTTTAAACCCTGCCTACTTGGATAAGTGTTGTTGGTTTGTAAATAGACAAATATTCCAACAAATGGCTACAATGGTGGATAATATAGGTAGACCATTCCTTACAACTCATGTAATTAAAGAGAAAATTCAATATCAACTATTAGGTTCTCCTGTGGTTGTTGATGCTAACTTAGATGCATTTACTGCTGGTAAGAAACCAATAATCTTAGCTAATATCGGAGAAGCTTATGCTATCAATGTTCTTACTGATATAACTGTAAGACATCTTGTTGAAACAGGCTTCACTCAAGGCATGGAAGCATATGCTGGATACTTAATGATGGATGGAAGATTAATAAATGACGATGCTATGGTAATAGGAGTTGTTCCTTCAACTAAATCTAAATAGCCAGAATATTGTGAAATAAAAGTGTGATTTTATTTGAATCACACTTTTATTGTTTCATACAAAACACTGAAAGTAGGTGTTATATTGTACAATTTTTTTGAAAATCAAAACCAAGATATTACTTGCGAGAATTTACCATTGAATTTTGTAAAGCAATATTTGAGAGTGGATCATAACTTTGACGATGTAGAAATCAATGTAGCAATTATGTCTGCTCAAAGCTATGTAAGAAACTATATTAAAGCTCCTAAAGATGCAATTCTTGATAAAGAATTAATAATTCCAATTTTAACTTTAATTGCTCATTTTTATGAAAATAAAACTACTACTATGAAAACCACAGAACGATTAGATGCTGTGTTCAATTCAGTTTTAAACCTACATAGAAGGGACATTGTGTGATGGCTATATCTGTTAAAGTAGGAGAATTAAGACATGTAGTTGAGGTTCAAAGATTTGAAACTGTAATGGATGAGCATGGTTTTGCTACCGAAAATTGGACTACAATTACCACCACTAGAGCAAAAATAGAATTTGATGACAGATTGATGAGAGAAATTTTTAGAGATGAAGGTAATAACTCTTCTAATGTAAAAATATTCACTTTCAGATATTTTGAAGGACTAACCACTAAAGATAGAATTTTTTCTAAGGGTGTACCTTATTCCATTTATGGTATAGACGATGTAGATAATTTAGGTAGATATTATAAGGTTTGGGGGCGTACTATATGTTAAAGATTTATGGTATGAATGAACTTTTAAATAAACTAGAAAGAATGCAGTTAGCACCAAACAAAATAGCAAAAAAGGCATTGAAAGAAGCTGGAAACCATGTTTTAGAATCTCAGATAAAAGTAGCAAGAACGGTTCATAAAAAATATTCTACAGGAGCAGGTGTAAAAGAATTGAATGTTCAAGCATCGACTTTTGCAGGTAATCATGTAGTTGATGTAGGCATAAATTCTAAATCTAATTGGGACAAAGTTAAAGGATTATATTTCAATCATTATGGATTTTATAATAAAAGAACAGGAACATATGTTGCTGGTTCTGGTTGGATAAATATAGCTTATAAACAATCGGTTAAAGGTGCTTATACAATAGTGAAAAATGAGCTGTTGAAGGAGTTGGATTTATAGTGGATAAGAAGTATTTTGATAAAAATGTTAATGAATTATTTAAATCCAATACTTTTTCAGATATTGTTGATGAAAATAATCAAGATTTCTGCATACAAAAATATGTAGTACAAACATTGAAACCACTAGGAATTCCTGTTTATTTTTCTTCTAGAAAAGAGAATGTATTTCCATTTATAATGTTTCAAAATACAGGAGAAAGTGGTGAAGAGTTTTGGGACAATCAAGAGCAAGTAACTCGGTATCGAGTTTGTTTAAATATATTTAGTAAAGATAATTATTTTAAGATTTTTAATCAAACAAAAAAATTAATGTTGGAAGCAGGTTTTATCAGAAATGATATACCTGCTCCAATTTATTACGAGGACATCGATGTTTATAACCAACCGATGTTTTTTTTATTTTACAAAGAAAATTATTAAAAGAGAGGTAATCGAGAATGAGTAGAATTATAGGTTGCGAGAGTTTATATATCGCAGAAGTTACTAAAGATGATGCGACAGGAACTACTTGGAGCAAACCAGAAGCTGTACCATCGTTAATTTCAATAGAAATTCAAGATCAAAAGGATAATGTTACTTTTTATTCAGATGATGCTATAGAACAAGTTATTCCTACATTTGCAGGAAAAGAAGTTTCTATAGAACTTGGATACATGACTAATACATTAGAAGCTAAGTTGACAGGTAACACATTTGCCGATGGTGCTTACGTTCAAGAAAAAGATGCACAAGCTAGAGAGTTTGCAATCATGTTTAAAGCACCAAAATCAAAAGGTGGATATTCTTACATTTGTCTGTATAAAGGAGTTTTAAGCAGAGATGAAGCTTCTTATAAGACTAAGGAAGATTCAATAGAGTCAAGCAATATAACTATATCTGGAATATTTATGCCATTACTAAGTAATGGACAAACTTATATAAAAGCAGATTCTGATGAAACTACACCGAGTACATTAATACCAACTTGGTTTACTGCAGTTCCATTCAAAACTGGATCTTCAGCTTCAGAAAAAGCAAAGAAATAATTTTAAAAATTAGGAGGGTTGATAAATTAATTATCTTCCCTCCTTTATTTTTTTATCAATTAAAAGATTTTATTTGAACTTAAATTTTAAATTAAAAATAAAAGGAGAATTTTATTATGGATATCATAAGAAAAGTTATAAAAATAGAGTTAAATGGACAAGAGATGGGTATGGTTTTAGATTTTGAATCAGCTATAACATATCAAGAATTAACAGGAGAATCAATTTTAAAAGGTGTACAAAGAATATCTAAGGAAATGGATATAAAAGCACTATGTTGCTTAATGGCTTCTGTACTAAGAGATAAAAATGACAATCTTGTAGGAATTGATTTTATAAAAAAATTAGATATGATGAACGGAATGAACTTTTTTATGGATAATATAATGCAATTAATGGAAAATGCAATGCCTAAAGACGATGATAAAAAAAAAATAAATCAAGTGAAGAAGATGGAGAAATAGACCTCGATTGGTGCTATTATCTAGCTACAAAAATTCTAGATATGAGTGAGGAAGAGTTTTTAAAGTCAACTCCTAGAAAAATTTTTAAGTTAGTGGATATACACATAAAATTGAATTCTTCGGAAGATGAAAAAAAAGAAAGCAAAGAAACTTATATAGATTCGATTTTATAAAAGGAGATTAACAGATGGCAAATCATGAGCTATTAGTCAGATTGGGATTAGATGGAGCATCTTTCTCCAAAAAGCTTACTGCGATAAATAGAGAATTAAAAAATCTAGATAAAGAGTATGATGCAGTTTCATCTTCCATGAAGGACTTCGAAAAAACACAAGATGGTTTAGCAACCAAGCTTGTTTACTTAAATAACAAAATGAAGGAAACACAAGGTAAATACAAAGAAGTTTCCAATGAAATACAAAACAATCAAAAAGATATAGACCGACTTGAAAATAAATATGAAACATTAGGACAAGCACTAGAAACTAAAAAACAGAAACTTGAAGGAATGAAACAATCTCTTACAAGTTGTGCTAAAGAGGTTAAAAAATATATTAAAAACATAGAAGAGATAGAAAAGGTTAAAAAGAAATTTACAGAGGTTAGTAAATCAGTAAAAGAGAATGAAAAAACGCTAGAAAGCTTATCAAAATCTAAAGCTAAACTAACACAACAAATAGATAAACTAACTCAGAAACAAGATAAACTTGCAAGTGCTAACAATAAAATAGATACTTCAATCAAAAAATATAGTGACTCTATAACTAAAGCAAATGAAAAGATTCAGAAAAACAACACTACACTACAAAAGTTAGAAGAGAAACATCAAAAAGTTTCTAAATCCATGGGAGAAAATTCTGAGGAAGCACAAAAATTATCAGCTAAAATAGATAAATTAAAAGCTTCTAATGAGAAAGCAGAAGGATCAATTACTAAATACAATGAAAAGCTACAAAAATTATCTCAAGAGTATCAAAAAAATGAAGCATCTATAAGTAAGTATGAGAGTAAAATAACAGGTTTAAAATCGTCACTTACTACTTTAGAACAAAAATTCAACACTACAGAAAAAGAACTACAACAACAACAAAAAGCATATAACAAATGTGTTACAGATATGCAAAAATATGATAGTTCAATAGATAAAACTACTATATCAATTCAAAAAATAGAACAAGCTTTACAGAATGAAAAACTAGCTTTACAAAATGCAGGTAAAGGTTATGAAGAACACAGAACTAAAATTCAGCAATTATCTAAAGAATTAAACACTGCTCAACAGGAACTAGATAAAACTAGTAAAGCTCTGCAAAATAAAAAATCTGCACTTGAGAAAAACAAAGGTGTTATGGCAGACACAATACGAGATATGAACAATCTCAAAAAAGCTATAGTAGAAACAGAAGGCTCTATTAAGAATTTTAAAATAGACCAACTTTCTAAAGGATTTGAAAAAGCTAGTAAAAGTATGAAAACTTTTGGTAAAGGAATGACTAATATAGGTAGGACTCTTACTTATTCTGTTTCTTTACCTATTGCCAGTTTTGGAGGAATAGCTTTAAAAACTTTTACTGAATTTGAGCGTAATGTTCGTAAAGTAAATGCTACCTTCGGTGGTGCTGCTGGTGATATGGAAAAACAATTCCGTACTCTTTCGGACAACACTAGAGAGTTTGCTAAGACTACGGAGTGGAGTGCAACCGAAGTTTCAGAAGCTTATGGCTATTTTGCTATGGCTGGTGTTGATATCACAACTGCAACTGAATCCATGATTCCTATGCTAAGTTTAGCTTCTATTGGAATGGTCGATTTAGGTTTAGCTACAGATATCGTAACTGATACAATGACACCATTTAACAAACATTTGAAAGAAGTTGCTAATTCTGCTAAGTATGCAGGTAAAGATTTTAATGAAGCAGAATATATGGTTGACATTTTTGCATCAACAATTACAAATTCTAACACAAATGTTGAATTAATGGGAGAAACACTGAAATATTGTGCTAGTACAGTTGCATCTACAGGTGGAGATTTTGATGATTTAGCAGTGGCTATCGGTGCGATGGCAAATGCTGGAATTAAAGGAAGTATGGCTGGGACAAGCCTTTCCACAGGTTTAAATAGGTTAATAAAGCCTACAAAACAAGCTAAACAAGTTATGGAAAAGTATGGGATTTCCATTCAAAAAACAGATGATGGTCAGTTAGATTTGATGGGTACAATGGAACACCTTCGTGAAAAATTAAGTGGTGTAGACGAAGTTACAAAAGCTTCAATAGTTACTCAAATATTTGGGCAAACTGCCCAAAAGGGTTGGTTAGCTATATTAAATACCAACCAAGGTGCATGGGATAAACTTAAGTTAGCTGTGCAAAATGCCGATGGTGCTACCAAGGAAATGATGAAGGAAATGGAAAAATCTGGTGATTACGCCTTCAAAATTTTAAGGTCTAATATAGATGAACTTCTAATAAGTGTAGGAAATGCATTAGCACCTGCTATGGTGGATATAGCCAAGCATATAGGTAATGTAGCTCTTAAATTATCTGAATGGGTAAAAAAGATGCAAGAAACAAATCCTAAATTATTGGAGATGGTAGGTAAATTAGCTTTGGTTGCAGTAGCCTTTCCTCCAATCATGATGGGTTTAGGATTATTTACTCAAGGACTTTCTAGTATCACAGGTGGTATAAGTGGAGCGATAAAAGGATTTAGTAATTTTACAAAAAATTTAGGATTAATGAAAGCTGGGACAATAGCATCTACTTCTAAATTAGGTTTATTGGCATCATCTTTCGGAGTTAGTTTACCTGTAATGGCTGGTATTGCTGGTGTTGCAATAGCTGGTGTTGCAGCAGCACTTGGAGAAAATGAAAGTGCTTTAGGTTGGCTTATTGAAAAATGGGGATTTTTTGGAGAATATATAGCTTTAATTTTAGAGAATTTTTCTGGTAGAGTTCAACTTACTTTTGGTAATGTTATTATTTTAGTTAAAACTTTAGGAAAAATGATAATGGCATTGCTTAAAGGTGATTTTAAAAATATAGATGATATTTGGAGAGAAGGTTGGGCAGAAATTGAAAACAACACTGCTCGTGCTTGGTCTAATATAAAAGGTGAAAGTGGTAAAGCAATAAAACATTTACAGAATATGTCTACAGAAGGAATGGGCAATGTTAAGAAAGCCTTTACATCTGCTATGGAAAAATTACCACAGGTTACTCACGATAATTTAGAACAAGTAAGTTCTGAGTTTGCTACCCAAATGCAAGGTATAGATCAAAGGTCTATTGAAATTCTCAGAGGAACTTCAGACACTATGGCTATGCTCTTTGAAGGTATAACCGAGGGTATGGACACTGAAGCTATGGAGAAGAAATTCAAAGCTAATTTAGATAGTATGCTTAAGGCTGGTAAGACAACAACAGAAGAACTTACTGCAGACTTTAAAAAAGCAGGTGCTACAATAGAGAAACACCTAGCTGATAGTGTTACTAAATCTGGAGAAAAAGCTAATGAAGTTTTAAAAGAACTTGCTAATGTTTCTAAAAGAGGAACAGAAGCAGTAGCTAACAATGTTGCTAATTTACTTAAGAAAATGGACAGTGACACAATTGCGAGTTTATCTGGACTAGGAGAAAATTGGCAACAATTATTCGAAGGAATTACCGACACAACTGATATGGAAACTAAAGAAATATCACAAAAGGTAAATGAAAATCTAAAGAAGATGGCAGACGATGCTGGAATACCTTTAGAACAATTTAAGAAGGAGCTTGAGAGTAAGTTAAAAGAAGCAGGAGATAGGGGAACTAAAACTGTACAAGACACTAATCACTCCATACAAGGCGAAATGGAAGTATTAAAAGGTACTTTAATGCATACCACTTCTTTAGTCGGAGAAACTACAAGCCAAACAATTCAAAAATCTGCTGAGGCTATTTCTGCATCATTGTCTAATTTAAATAGCTCTACTATTGAAAAATTAAGTAATACTAGCAATGAATGGAAGAGTATTCTTAAGGGTACTGTTGATGATAGTGGTAATATATCTGCAGATTTAACTAAAATCATATTAAAAAATCTACAAGATTTAAATATTAAAACACCTGCAGAGTGGCAGAAATTTGCTGCTGTATTAAGACAAGGTTTACAAGATACTAACTTAGAAGGAGAAAAACTTAGTGAACAAGGTGCTAAGGCAATAGCAGACAACTATAGTAAAACAGGCGATAAAGTTGATCCAAGCACTGGCAAAAAAATAACTGAAAAAGTAACACCAGAAGAGTTACCTAGTAAAACTGAAAATGTTATGAACAAAACTGCTTCTGCAGTATCAAACGGTGGACAAAAAATAGTAGAAAATGCAGGACAGGTTGGTGATAGTGCTTCTAATAAATTGAATACTAATTTAGGTGAAGGTGTTGGTAATGTAAACCCAACCAACGATTTGCTGAATTTAGGTGCAGTACAATTTCAAATGAACAACGCTAGTAGAATGGCGATTGATGCTTTTGTTCAAAGTTGGACTGCAAATTCTAGTATTATAACAGGAGCAGTGGAAAATACGTTCGAAAGTATAGGGGTAATAGCTACAGGAAGTTTGTCTAATGTAGGACTTGTTGTAAGCGACTTAGCTCTAAAAATTAGTGATATCAACGGAAAAGTTGTTGAGTTGGGTGGAGCATTTATTACAATGTCTAGTGTTAGTTTAGAACCTATGGTGTCTGGATGTCAATCTATAATAACATCGTTATCAACTATTCAACAAGTTACAACTCAAGTTAATTCTAGTTTAAGTGCTTTAGGCTTAATTTCTTTAAGTGCTTTATTATCATCTGTTACAAGTACATGTTCGCAATTAATCACTTTAACATCTAACGCCAGCAGTGCAAAAGCTTCTTTAGATATGTTAGCTTCAGTTTATTTAGGAAATATTGTTGCTCAACTAAGTAGTCTAACATTTGGTTTACAACAAGTTACATCTGCTTCTAATAATACTGCAAATGCATTAAAAAGATTAACAAGTACAACTTTTAATAATACTATAAACAGTGCAATAAGATTAAAAACTGCTCTTGATTCTGTAAAAACATCTGCCAGCACTACTGAGTCACAACTAAAAAAAGTAGGCTCTACATCTATGGCAAAAATAAATGGAGATTTAAATCAAACAAATTCAAGACTTAAATCAGTAACTTCTTCTGGTAAAACAACCAAATCTGCTTTAGATAGTATTGCTAAAATATCATTTAGTAAAATTAATAGTCAATTAAAAGATTTAGAATCAAAATTAACAAGTGTAACTAGAGCAGGAGATATTGCTAAAAGGAGCTTAGATGGTGTTGCAAGAATTTCTATGAGTAGTTTGAATGGAAGTATAAATAATATTAATTCAAATCTTAGTACAACATCTAGTAGAGCAGAAAACGCTAAAAGCAAAATATCTAATATAAACAACGTGAGCTTTGGTGGATTAATAGATGCTATTTCAAGATTAATTTCTAAGCTAGGAAATTTACAAAATGCTGCTAATAACGCTAAAGGTGCAGTAGCTAATGCTGTAGCTAGTGCTGGTGCTTTATCGCTAACTAATCCTAATCCTTTACCAGAAATTACACCTTTTGATGCTATTGCGACTAAAGGTAAAATTGACATTTCTAAATATATAGTAGGAGGAAGCTTTTTCACTCCTAAAAATATTTCTAGTAAAAAAACAAAGAGTAGCAAAGAAAACGATGAAATAAAAAATTTATTAAAATCTGTAAATCAACAAAATGAATTATTACTACAATTATTAGCTATAGAAAGAAATATCGATTTATCTGTCAATTTGGATGGTAGAATTGTAGCAAAAACAACTGCAAAATATATGGATAAGGAATTAGAAACTATAAATAAAAGGAAGAAAAGAATTGGAGGACATTTTTAATAATGAGTTATAGAGTAGAGTTTGGGGGAGAAATTTTAAGTAATTATTGCACAATTTTAAATGTCACTAGAGAAATTCTTCCCTCAAGAGAAAATTATAATAAAAAAATACCAAACATGCATGGATCATATTATACTGGATTTTCATATGAAGAAAAAATTATTACTTTAGAGGTAGCGATAGTAGCTATCTCTAAAATTGATTATATGCAAAAAATAAGAAAATTAGCTGGTGTTTTAGATATAAAGAGTCCAACTAGATTATTTATATCTGATGAACCCAACTTGTATTCTTATGCTATCCCAAATGGAAAAGTTAATTTAGATAAAAAAAAATATACAGGTAGTATTGAAATTGAATTTGTTTGCCACAATCCTTTTGCTTACTCGAAGCGATGGCAAAGTGCTTTGTCAGATAGCAGGGGTGTTTTTACAATAGAAAATCAAGGTACTGCAGACACTAATCTATATGTAGGTGTCAATTTTAAAAAACCAGCTTGTTTCTTTCAATGCACAAATCCTAAAGGTGAAACTGTTCTGATAGGTAAGCCTAAGGATGAAACAAAATCTACAACTTCTATAGCTACGAATGTAGTTAGTGATAATTGTACTAGTAGTTCTGGTTTTACATCAATTGCAGAATCTTTATTAGATACAAATAGAAAAACAACTGGACACTATGGAGTTGGTTACAATGGAAATGGTATAGTTTGCACTAACTATGGAAGTGGTCAAGAAAATATGTGGAATGGAGCAGGATTTAAAAAACAAATCAACGGAAATATATCTGAATTTGAAGTTGTTGTTGACTTTGTTTTTTCTTCCAATGGCAAGGAGCATATAGTGCCACCTACACCACCTGTGCCACCACCTCCACCAACTCCCGAAAACCCTAATCCACAACCGAGTTATGGAGATCATAGAGTTACTGCAAAAATAGGATTGAATGTTAGAACTGGCAGGGGTATCAATTTCCCCATTGTTACAAGTATGCCTTACAACCATGTCACACATGTCTATAGAATCGAGAATGATTGGTGTGAAGTCAAACACAATGACAAAATAGGTTGGTGTGATAAAAAATATATGGCTAAAGTTGTTAAATCACAATCTTCTAGGGAAAATGAATATGGAGAAAGACAATTAGGAATTCTTGAAATCTATGGCTTCGATAACAGTGGTGCGAAATTGTTTAAATTCATGGTTTCTGATACTAATGAATTCTATGAATTTGTACAACCACAGGGTGATATAGGTGGGATAAGAGTTGTTGATGATAATAGGACATGCCCTGCACCTAACAAAGAGGACATATTAGATGATGATGGAAAAGTTACTGGAAATCAAGAAGTTACTTCTGGTGCATTTGGAGATTGGAACGATTTCGTTGGAAAAGCAATAGTTACTAGACAAAAAAATGGAGCAGGGAGTTATTTATGGAATATAACTATGTATAAATATATTAATGGAAACTTAGCTAAAACTCTAGGCACAGGTAATTTTATTAGTAGTTCGGATTACCCAATAGGTGATTTGAATTATTTAGGATTTTTTATAGGAACAAGAAATAATTCACAACCTATGGATATAGTAGCTATAACTAATATTGAAGTACAACGATACAATGTGAACACAGATTCTAATGTGGAAACTAATTTAGAAATCTTTAAAGCAAACGATGAATTACAAATAAATTTTGAAAATGGATTAGTCACGCTTAACGGAAAACCTATTTTAACCAATATTGACATTGGGACAGAATTTTTTACACTTCCATCTGGCAGAAGCCAAGTTGTTTGCAGAACTGATGATACATCTGCAGATATTGTGTGTGGTTTTCAACCAAGGTTTTTATAAAAAAGTGTTACACTTTTTATTTGTAACTCTATATATAGTATAAGATGATAGAAAGGAATTTAAATAAAAGATGATTTTTATTTTAAATAGACAAGAAAAAGTTGTAGCTACAATTAAAAATAGTGGTGGAGTATTTAATACTCCACCTTTTTTTGATGATATTTTGACACAAGATTTGCCTACAGGGGCAGAAACTTTTACTTTCACAACTCCTGCAAAAGGTAGCATCGCTAGATCTTTGATCGTTGGAAATTTTGTGGCTTTTAAAAAAGATAATGAATATAAATTATTTCAAATTATGAGAACCGAAGAATCGCATGAAGATGCTATATATATTACAGTGTATTCTGAGTGTGCTGGTTTAGAACTTATAAATAAAGTTTTTAGAAAGACTACTATAAACTCCTGCACATTAAAACAATTTATGATTACTATTTTACAAGATACTGGATGGGATTTAGGGTGCTTACCTTTAAATCAAATCACTTTAGATTTAGTTTTAGAGGATGCTAGTGTCTATGAAATTATACAAAATACTTTAGCTATGTTTGGTGTAGAATTAGAGTTTTCAGTAGAAATAAATCAAAGTAGAATATCTAAAAAAATTATAAATGTTTATGGTTTTAGAGGAAAAGTTACAGGTAAGAGGTTTGAGTTTGGACAAGATATAAATGCCATTCAAAGAACTATAGATAGCACTGAACTCTATACTGCTTTGATAGGTAAAGGCAAAGATAACATAAATTTCTCAGAAGTAACTGTAGAAGGGATTGATAAACCTTTAGGGCAAGATTTCATAGCAGACCAAGAATCATTCAATAGATACAACCACAATGGATATCACATAATGGGAGTTTTTGAGTATGACACTACAAGTCCAGAAGAGTTGTTAAGAGAAACTTATAAAGCTCTACAAAAAACCAAAATTCCTAAAGTTACATATGAGGTTGATGTGGCTTTACTAGGAGAACTTTTAGGACAAAGTTGGAACAATGTGTCAATAGGTGATACTGTAGCTATAGTAGATAATGCCTTTAATCCTCCAATCAACTTAATGGCTAGAGTAGCAAAACTTGAAACATCTTTTACTAATCCTCAATCGAATAAATGTACTTTAACTAATTTTATAGAAGTTAAATCCAATATAACTGATGAAATGAGAAAATTAGCAGGGATGTTAGAGGGGTATGTTGATAACTCTCTTGGCAATAAATTTCCAATCGGCTCAGATGATATATTGGATGGAGCAGTAAATGGAGATAAAATTTATAAAGAAACAATTAAAACTGACCATTTGATTGCCGATTGTGTTACTGCTGATAAAATTAAAGCAAATTCTATAACTGCAGGTCACATTGTCGCTGGTTCTATAACTGCAGATAAAATTGATGTGAATTTTATACAAGGTGTCACAGGACAATTTGAAAACATATTTGCAGATATAGCTAGAATAGATCATATTTTTGCAGGAAATATAACTGCAGACATGTTGGCTGCAGGAACTATTACAGGTGGTAGTGGTGTAATTGGTGATGCATCAATAGGCTCAGCTCAAATTTCAGAACTAACTGCTAATAAAATTAGAGCAGGTACTTTAGACACTTCATTAGTAAATGTAGCAAGTAAGGATGGAGAAATTGAGATTACAGGATATCAAGTTTTAGTTCATGACACAACAGATGCTCTCAATAAAATTAATAGAGTTGTTTTAGGTAAATATAAAAAAGGCGAAAATTTTAAATATGGATTAGTTGTTCGTGGTGAAGATGGTCAAACAATTATGCTTGACGAGCAAGGAGTTCATAATGCTGGTATCACATCTGGGGCAGTAGATGATAATAAAATAGCTGACGATGCTAGTATTAAAGGGTGGAAATTAGATATAAATTCTGTTATAAGAAGCATTAATGAAGATGGTACTGAATTAATTGCTGGTACTATCGTTAGAGTAGGGGATAGGACTTTAGAAGTTGAACTATCTACTCAGAAAAATTTAATTACTGATAATAAAAAACAACTTGAAACTCAAAAAAGTCAAATAATAGCTTTAGATAATAAAATACAATTAAAAGTTGACAATCAAACTTTTACTGAAGCAATATCTCAAGTTAATCAAAAAACTTTAGAAGAAGTTGCAAAGGCAAAAACTGAATTAAAAAAGGAACTTTCAGAAACAAATACTGCTTTGGAGAATTTGGGAAATCAAATAAATGGAGCATTTAAAGATGGAATTATTTCAGAAGTAGAAGCTATCACAATAAGAAATAATATACAACAATTAGAAAGAGAAAAGTTAGACTTGCATGAACAATATTTAAGTATCTATAATAATCAAGATATTTCTACAAGTGCTAGAAATAATCTTTATCAAGCAAAGCAAGAGTATGAAACAAAACATGCTCAACTTATAGATGCTATTAATAAAGCTATAGAGGATATGAAGGCTACATCGCAGGAAGCTACAAATGTAAATAATAAAACTAAAGCTTACTCCACCTCGTTAGCACAATTATCAAAAAGAATGAATGAAGCTATAGATTCTATTGTCACTACTAGAACAGAAGGTGTATTAGCACAAGCTTTAAAAGAAATTGAACAAGCCAAAAGTGATGTAAAATTAGAAATTAACGATGTAAATAATTCTCTTGGAGATTTGAATACAACGATAAACACTACATTTAAAGATGGTGTACTTTCAGAAAATGAGTGTACAAGCATAGCTGAAAGAATTAAGCAACTCGACAAAGAGATGGAGGAGGTTAATGGAAAATACACTAATATATATAATCATAGATTGCTATCTGGTGTAGTTAAAACTAATCTGTATAATGCTAAACAAGATGTAGATGCAAAAAGTGTTGCTCTAAAAAATGCTATAAATACTGCTATTCAAGATAAAAAAGCCACTTCTGCAGAAAAAACTGATATTGATTCTAAAATGTTGGCATATGGAAAAAGTTTAAGTCAATTTTCTCAAAAAATAAACGATGCTATAGATTTCATTTCTACTCAAAAATCAGATAATACACTTGCTGATGCTATAAAAAAAATTAACGAATCTAAAAATTTGCTACAAGGTGAAATCAATGATGTAAGTAGTAGAATTGATGACTTAATTTTGAATGTTGACGGAATTATAAAAGATAATATTATTAATGAAGCAGAAGCTATAATATTAGAAAATAATATTAAACAATTAGACAAAGAAAAAGCAGATTTAGATAAGCAATATTTAGCTATTTATAGTAATACAAGTTTGAATGGCGATGCTAAAACTAATTTAGCTAGTGCTAAAACTTCATATGATACTACTCACACTAAATTGAAAAAAGCTATTCAAGATGCTATTGCCAATAAAAAGGTGACCGATGAAGAAAAGACTAATATAAATAGTTTAACTTCTTCATATTCAACTTCATTTGCTTTGTTTTCTCAAAGATTAACTGAAGCTTTAGATGCTATTATAGACACTAAAACAAACAATGCTTTAGCTAGTGCAATAGAAAAAATAAATCAAGCTAAACAAGAATTAAAACAAGAAATCAAGGATGTAAATAATAGTCTAGGAAGCTTGTCTGATGAAATTCACTCATCATTTCACGATGGAGTTATTTCTGAAGTGGAAGCTATTGCAATTAAAGAAAATTTAAGAAGATTAGGTATAGAAAAATTAGATTTAGATAAGCAATATACTAGCATTTACTCAAATTCAGATTTAGCTGGTAGTGCTAAAACTAATCTTTACAACGCTAAAGTAACTTTTGATGTTAAGCACAATGAATTAGTAAAAGCTATAGAAACTGCAATAGCAGATGGAAATGCTACTTCTCAAGAAAAAGCTCTAGTTGACACTAAAACTACTGAGTATTCTAATGCTTTAAGCACACTATCTCAAAGATTAAATGAAGCTATAGACAACATAGCTACAAATAAATCTAACAGTGCCTTATCACAAGCTTTAGCTAAAATAGAAGAAGCAAAACGATTATTAAAATCAGAAATATCAGATGTGATAACAAGTGTTGGTA